>Ga0209185_1000174_pt1 | contig 94388 bp, 65 predicted proteins | sample SidtaG_2_FD_187425 | JGI IMG/M metagenome (GOLD analysis project Ga0209185, IMG submission 187425) | Marine algal microbial communities from Sidmouth, United Kingdom - Sidmouth_Asex2 metaG (SPAdes) (version 2) | ecosystem: Host-associated > Algae > Red algae > Unclassified | place: Sidmouth... | reverse complement strand
TAAGTGAAAGAAATTAAATAACATGTGCCATTATACTCGTCTTTTTTCCGTCTAAGAATCCTTTGAAATCCTTATCCCGAATCGGGGTTCGGGACAGGCTGTAGCTAAGGCTATGTGCGGCTTTCAAAAAATACCTATACAAAAAAAATACTTCGCATTATGGGACATCTTATTTAATTTCTTTCACTAAGCCTACTTTTGTCCCACTACTTAGGTGGTTGGGATTTACCTAATTCCCTATTTACCCAATTATCCATTATCCGAAGAATAAGTTGCTACCAGTGGCTTACTCACCCATTTATTTCCCTTGATATAAAAACGATAAGGCAACAGCGCACTGACTCCTGCCGTTCCCATGCCTACGCGCATACCTGCGAAGATGTCCGATTCTGCGACCGCCTCTCCCCTATCTTCAATCCAAATGAGGTCGCTTTGCAGGTCGGTTGTATTATATTTTTTGTGAATGCCGAATGCTTTTCCAGCTGCGCCGGGTCCGGCGGTGAGGGCAGGTTTTACTTTTTCATAATTGCGACGAATCAACATATCTTCAATGCCTTCCGTCGGTTCTATGCCGCGTATGAGGACGGCGTGGGGCAGATCTTTTTCGCCTGTAATGACATTAAAAAGATGATGAATCCCGTAGCAAATATACACATAAGCAATACCGCCTTCCATATAAAAGGGTTCGGTACGTGGTGTGCGGACACCATTTTTGGCATGACAGGCTTGGTCGTCAGGTCCGCGATAGGCTTCGGTTTCTACGATTTTACCTGCGGTGCGGATGCCATCAATTTGTGTCACCAAATATTTTCCGAGTAAGTCTTTGCTGACTTGCAAAACATCTGTGCGGGTGTAGAACGACTTGGGCAATTTCATGACAATACGATAATGCTTAAATGATGTAATGCGATAATGAAATGAGTGAATTTTGAATGAGTGAATGAGTGAATATTTGAATGTATAATGTGGCAATTCACTCATTCACTCATTAGTTCTCCGATAGCTTTTTTCATTTTCACATAGCTTTTTTCGGAGAATTGAACGAGGGGCAGGCGCACTTCTCTGGAGCAGACATTTTGTATTTCCAATGCAGCTTTTATACCCGCAGGATTGCCTTCTACAAAGAGGAGATTCATGATGTCCAATACACTAAAATGTAGTTGCGAAGCAGTTTTGAAATCACCACTAAGGGCGTGTCGTACCATGTCGGAAAAGGGACGCGGACAAGCATTTGCCAATACAGAAATGACGCCATCCATACCAAAAGAAAGCATGGGAAGCGTGAGAAAATCATCGCCGGAGATAACGAGAAAATCGTCAGGCTTGCCTTTTACGATGTCCATACATTGGGCGAGGTTGCCGGAAGCTTCTTTGATGGCGATGAATTTTTTGCTCGCATGTGCAAGGCGCAAAGTGGTTTCGGCGGTGATATTTGAACCCGTGCGCGAAGGCACATTATAGATAATAATCGGGCACGGTGTAGCCTCCGCCAATGCCATATAGTGTTGGTAAATTCCTTCTTGCGTAGGCTTATTATAGGACGGACTGACGGAAAGAATCGCATCGACACCTTCAAAATCAAATGCTTTTATTTTCTCGATGAGGGCTTGTGTATTATTTCCGCCAAAACCTGCGATAAGCGGCACACGCTCTGCAATAGTTTTAGTCGTAAACTCCAGAACTTCAAGGGATTCCGCAGCAGTTAGCGTGGCGGATTCGCCCGTAGTACCCAATGATACGAGGTATTCGACGCCACCATCAATACAGTGATTAATCACGTGCGCTAAGCCTACAAAATCAACTGCTCCATTTGCAAAAGGCGTCACTAATGCAACGCCTGTACCTCTAAATTTATTCATAGATTTTTAGTAGCGAGTGAAGAGTTAGAGAGTACATGTAATGCTCGTTCAACTCTTCACTCTTTCACTCTCAACTCTCTAACTCATTTCTCACTTCTCATTTACTCGTTTTAAGAAAGCTTCTATTTGTTCTGAAAATCCTTGTAGGTTATAATCGTCGGCAATGTCTATCATCAAATCGTAGCAATGCTCTCTTTCGGGGCGGTATCTGCCTACGCGAATGTGTGCTTGCGAAAGGGCAGCCACATATTCTAAGGGCGGACAAGGCACGAGATGCAGCCCAATGAGAATATCAAATTGGCGGTTAGTAAACTCTCGAACGACTTCGCTCTTCGGATGCCAATGCCAAGTAAGGTCTTTATTATTGAAATATTTGAAAATAACGTTTTGATGGTCATTTTTGTCATTAAAATAACCTAAAATAGACACACGTTTATCTTTGGCAATCAGCGACTCGCGGTATTCATTGATAAATACACGGCTTGCCGGATGTGTTGCATCAAAGAGTATCCCAATAGTATCTGCCTCTTGAAAATTCATTGGCTTGACCTTTCGCCTACTAGTGGCGTCTACCAATTTCCTCTTCAAATAGTGGTCATAAATTTTATATCGAATGTCGTTGACCTGCTGGAGCATCTTCTTCTACGGTGAACGGTGGACGGTGGACGGCTGACTGGGTTTTGCCATTCACCTGACCGTTTATTGTTATTAATATTTAAAATAAGTAAATATCAATGAATGAATTTTGAATGAGAGAATGAATGAATTATAAAATGAAAGCGAAGTATAATTCATTTATTCAAAATTCATTAAAAACATCTACTCATTTCATTATTTCATCTGCAACATTAAATTCGCCCATTTTGCCGAATTTATCAATGCGTTGTTCGATACGCTCGTCACAATCTATTTCCATCAAATCGGCAACTTCTTTTTTGATGTGTTTTTTCAAAACCTTCGTCATTTCTTCGGGAGAAGCGTGTGCGCCGCCGAGGGGTTCTTTGATAATGCCGTCTATCAAACCAAAATTCAGCATGTGTTTTGGCGTAAGTTTGAGGGCTTCGGCTGCTTGTTCTTTGTAGTCCCAACTACGCCACAAAATAGACGAGCAAGACTCTGGCGAAATCACAGAATACCAAGTGTTTTCCAACATCAAAATTTTGTCCCCTACGCCTATACCCAATGCACCGCCTGACGCACCTTCGCCTATGACCACACATACGATAGGTACGCGTAATTTACTCATTTCAAACAAGTTACGTGCGATAGCTTCTGCTTGTCCGAGTTCTTCGGCTTCGATGCCCGGATACGCACCCGGCGTATCAATAAGGCAAACTACCGGATAGTTGAACTTCTCGGCGAGCTTCATCAATCGTAGGGCTTTTCGGTAGCCTTCAGGGTTTGCCATACCGAAGTTTCGGTATTGGCGCATCTTGGTATTGACGCCTTTTTGGTGTCCGATAAATACGTAAGTCTGCCCCTCCATGCTACCCAATCCACCAACTATCGCCTTGTCATCGCCATAGTGCCTGTCGCCGTGCAATTCGACGAATTTGTGGCACATTGCTTCGATGTAATAGAGTGAATACGGACGTTCCGGGTGGCGCGAAAGTTGTACTTTTTGCCAGCCCGTCAGGTTTTCGTAGATTTCCTTGGATTGGTTTTTTATTTTGTCTTCCAAGTCCTTGATAGCCGTACTCATGTCTGCATTGCCTTTGGCTTGCAGTTTTTGTGCCGCTTCCAACTCTTTGGAAAGCTCTTCTATTGGTTGTTCAAATTCTAAAAATATCATGGTGTTCGTGTTCTTAAGACATCGGGTAATTTGGCGATTGAGTAATTAGGTAATTGGGTAAAATGTTCATTATCAATAAGCAATCAACAAATTGTATCGTTAAGGGATGAAAAGATAATAAACACTACATCTTCACGCCGTTATTTTTTCTTTACACGAGTCAAATTTAGCCAAACATATAAAAAAATAACTGCTTCATTTGGAGTAGCTTATTTTCTTCGTCCTCCCTTACCTAATTTTTCAATCAACTGATGTCCCTGATTCAGTCATGTTGTGTGACGACAAATTTAGTCAATGTTTCGGAAGGTAAAACTATTTTGAGGTTTTTTTTCGGTTTAGAAATTAATTATGAAAATGTATATATTAGTGTATTCTATTATCTTATTTTGGGGATTCTTTGACGAACCTCGTGGAAAGATATTTTGATATGAGCTTGCCGCCTGAAAACTATAAGGTTTGAAAAACCTTATAGCTTTATAATCAGCAAGTTATCGTTATATATTTCCAATTTTGGCAGTGTAGAATTTGAGTGATAACTTTTGTGAGTTTTGTTTTTTATCAGCTTCAAAGGAGCGAAATGCCATAGATTGGGATGTAAGCATCAAAGAAGGCATTTATCAGGATAAACAACTGATTTGATGTGAAGTCAAGTTCATAAGATATTGGTTTTCAGGCAGAAAAAATTTAAACATGCTTTAGCATAATTTGACCGCAGAGCAGTCGCACCTACTTTAGAGTCTTAATATAGAATTAGAAACGCAGGATAAGTAAGTTTAGTAGTCATTTAAGTTAGGAAAGACGAAAAAAATAATCTACCCGTCTGAATTGTTCTTTTTCTTATATGTTTTACTTAGTGAAAGAAAATAAGTAACTTGCCCCATCATGCTTGTTCTTTTCCCTTCTAAAAAACACAAAAAATAGTTCCGTAGCTATGGCTATGCAACGATTTTTTGAATTCTTTAGAAGAAAAAATTACGGCGCATTATGGAACAATTTATTTAATTTCTTTCACTAAATCTTCCTTACGTAGCTCGGCTATGCGCGTGAAATTTAGCCAAACATATAAAAAAAATAACGGCTTCATTTGGGGTAGATTATTTTCTTCCTCTTCCCTTAATATACAACAATTTTCTGATAGCTTACCTTGCCACTAATATTTAATTTTATGTAAAATGTACCTGCGGCTATATTTGGTAGTTCGATTTGTGTATTTAATTGTCCTGAATAAAAGTCGTATCTGTCTTGATAAATCGCTTTTCCGAGTACGTTGAATACCGTTAATTCAAGATTTTTGGCTGCTTCACCCAGCAATTCGAGGGCAAATGTACCGTCGTTTGGGTTTGGAAAAACATTGATCATTTCTACCGCCGGATTATTGTCAATTCCTACCGAAATGCAATCTACATCAATGGATACAGACTCGCTTTCGCAACCTGTTTTTACTTCCCAATCGTAGAAATAGTAATAGAAACCTGCATCTGCCGAGGGCGAAGGACCTGTGAGCGTAACCGCCCCAGAAGGATGCACGTAAGGGTATGTAGTGCCTGAGTCATTTCTGTATAAATTGACCGACTCAGCAGCCATCGCATACTGACCTGGCACGACATTCCAGCCGATATTGACCCGCTGTGGACCGACCTCTGTTATATTGACGATTACCGAATGTACGACTTCGCCATTGATGGTTTCCAAGTCAAACTGTTTTTCACCTGCCGACCCTGCATTTATCCAAACTGAAACTAACTCGAAAGGCTCTGTAACATCACAAAACACTTGCCCTCTAAATTCTGTATCATGGTAACCACCAGTTCCGTAGCTGCTATCTTCTGGTCCTACTTGTCGTACCTCTGTGCTGGTACTACGGGCGTATAGCGTCGTTGGTTCGAAGAATGGTGGCGCAACTAAAACATCGCCTTCGCCGATGGTATTTCCATTGCTATTGAGCCATTCTACTATGCCATTGTTTGTGCTAGCTGTGAGCGTTGCAATGCCTCCATCACAAGCTACATCTCCTTGGATATGGGGAGCTTCGAACATGTCAACTATGATATAATCGACTTTCGTTTTACTGTTTGTTCCTAAGTCATTTGAGGCTTCGAGCGTGACGGTGTAGGTTCCATCTTGTGCATATATATGCAAGGGATTTTGTTCGGTAGAAGTATTGCCATCACCAAAATCCCAAGCCCATGTATTCGGGAAATTTTCCGTCATATCCGTAAATTGGATTTCGCCCCTACATGATTCTTGTTCGCTTGACGAAAATTCGGTAATTGGCGGTACAGTATTAACGCAAAAAGGAGGCAGGTCAAAAGCATTGGCTGTATTGTTTGCCACAGCACTATTTCCCAAGCCACGTCGGGCAAATACTTCCCAAATCAAACAGCGATTCGCACCTTGATAAAGGGCTTCATCTGCCAGTAAAATCGCATCGCGTCCGTCTATAAAAGTAGGGTTGCAAGACTGCATTTTCATGCCGTCAATGACCAATTGCATCGCCATATTATTGCCGCCTGTACCATTATAAATATCATCATCAAAACCATATACATCCACCATTCCCCAATACAAATCCCAAATCATCGCACACCAAATCGATCCTATAAGATGCTGAAGCCCCTCAGTGTCAGCCGGAATAGCAGAATAAGTATGCGGATTGACCGTCATATCCGTCGAGTATGGATAAGTACGAATGCCTGTGCTACTCACAGTGCCGCCGCTGGCGTAATTGCCGATACCACGTGCGATAGTACCGTCACTATCCGAAACTGGCGTCATCACAAGAGTCAACCAGTCACTCCATCCTTCACCCATTTGCTGACCATTACCGAGGCAGCCGCTATTATTTGGTCCTCCGGTCAAACGAATGGAAACGCCATGCCCGTATTCGTGCGTGATGATGCCATTATCGAAGCCCGAATCCAATGTCTCACCTTGGGCACTTGCCATCGTCACCTCCACCCCTTGTCCTTGGGCTATCTCGGCACGTATAATGGCACAATCCTGATTGCTTAACATCATTGAAGGAATGGTAATTGAACCATCTGTTCCGCCCATTGGTATCGGTCCTGTCAGCTCGTGATTGCACATAATCACAGCAATCGCTCCGGCATCTTGTGCATGACGTACTTTTACTGTAAAATTGCAGTCTTGTCTATCAATGATGGCTACATTTCCAGCTACTTCATCCACGTTGGTTATAGGTTCGCAGACCAAACTTGGGCTGGCAGAAGCATCGTAAGCCTCTACTGCCATGCCTGTCACGTTAAAGACGGGCGGGCCAAAGGCTGCTCCTTCGTTTTCATAACTATCCGCTATACCCGACGGTGTATTGACAGTCAAACTACGCTCAGTAGAATTCCACAAAAACATCTGCATACGCCCGTTTGCGCCATCTTGGGGTGCGCTAAAATTGGCATTATTGATGCCACTTCCATCGTGTACTTCAGCAATGACAAAATCACCGCCTGTGCCGCCGCGTTCATAATTATTCTCTTGAAAATTGCCCGAAACTTCATCAAAACCATATTGATACCATACGTCATGTATGATATTATTCCAATAAAATAAATTGGTAATGGAGGCGTCCAAATTTTGCACGACATCCTCAGAAAGATCCAACAGAAAATCAAATACAAGGCTATCACCACCGTCTGGTACATATCCCAAACCACCGTCGTTGTCTATATCTTCCGTAGCTCTTACGTTATTACCTTGTGTAAAGGTATATTCCGGACCTGCTACACCGTCCGTATCGTGCCAGCCAAATGGCGAAGCCGTGGCGTCGGCAGGATTGACCATCAAAGCCCGTTCTCCGTGAATCGGTGATTCGACGGGTGCCGGGTAAACGTTATAGGCATTGGCAAGAAGGTTTGATTTGAGGATTTTCCTCCCCCTTGCCCCCTCCAAAGAGAGAGATTTTTCGCTATGCGAAAAACTACTCTCGAATGTATCTCCCTCTTTGGAGGGAGTTGGGGGGAGGACTGCGTGTGCCTTGCAGCCTTCATTCAACGTATGTGGCGCACCAAAATCACAATGCAAAACAGCGTCGCGTTGCTTCAAGATTTGTCCTGTAATCGCATCAACGCTTAGTTTCCAATTGTGTTGGTGATTTTTTGTATAAATGCCTAATTGCCAAATCAAACGCACTTCGTTTTCGGACATTGGTAGGTACATCAATTTGACTTTTATAGGCGAAGCGGCTATGCCGCCATCACTGATTTCGTATTCGTTTGGTGTCGTATTATTTTGGATGAAAAACGCTTCCGTAGCTTGCATATCGACCTTACGTACAGCTACTTGTACAGCTTCCAATGCAGATATAACAGGCGTGGTCGCGTTGATTTTTCCACTCAAATCTGATACAAAACGATTGCCTACATTCAGTATATTTCCATCGGACAATACATTGGCATTGATTATCGCATTAAGCACCTCAATACCTGCATGTGTTTGGCGCATATATAGGTGCGTGACGCCGTTGTGTCGGCTCATATATTCATCGGTAATCAGCGGATCTTGAAGGTCTAAAGTAGTGAGTTGCCACTCCGCTTTGTTTTCTTCTAAATAATGTAGAACGGCATCTTTTACGCTATTTTGCGCTTGCAAATTATAAGTAAATAAAAATAATAAGATAGATAAAAAATATTTCATAGTTATTGTAGACTGTTTGGAAAATCTATATTGTTAATTTGTACCGTAGAACATAGGGAACTAAACTTAGTACACTGTTTCACAAATTTATTTACTTTTTTGAGTATTTCTTTTAAAATGACTCTTCACCAAAAAATCCTTAAATACAGTGAGTATTCGCGTCATTTTTGATTCGATTCATTTCAAAATAAACGTCAAAAAATGTAAATAAATTTATAAAACAGTGTACTTAGGAACGACGCAAAAATAAATGTATATTCTCGACTTGTTCTTTTTCCTTTACACTTCACCAAGTTCTCCTTAAATAACCTGTTATTCGCGTCAAATTTGGCTCGTGTAAAAAAAATAACGGCGTGAAGATGTAGCGTTTATTATCTTTTCATCCCTAAACGTCCTTTGTTCAGATGATTTTCAAACAAGCACCAAAAGTACGCAAAATAAAATTATTCAACATATCTCAAGGCTTAAATCATATTGTAAAGGAAGAGGAAGAAAATAATCTACCCCAAATGAAGCCGTTATTTTTTTTATATGTTTCACTAAATTTGACGCGCATAGCTGGGCTACGTAAGGAAAATTTAGTGAAAGAAATTAAATAAATTGTTCCAAAATGCGCCGTAATTTTTTCTTCTAAAGAATTTAAAAAATCGTTGTATAGCCATAGCTACGGAACTATTTTTTGTGTTTTTTAGAAGGGAAAAGAACAAGCATAATGGGGCAAGTTATTTATTTTCTTTCACTAAGTGAAACATATAACAAAAAGAACAATTCAGACGGGTAGATTATTTTTTTCGTCTTCCCTAATTCAATTCTCTCAATTCCAGAACCGTCTCCGGTTCTGCCATCACATCTAAATCTACCATCACTTGATTGTGCAATAAATCTGAAAATTCTTCACGTTTGCGAATCAAATAATCTTCGCCTTGATACATTAAAACCTCCGCCGGACGATAGCGCGAGTTATAATTGGACGCCATGCTAAAACAGTAGGCTCCGGCATTGCGAAATAGCAATAAATCATTCTTGCGAACCTCGTTGATGATGCGGTCAGAACCAAAGGTGTCTGTCTCGCAAATATAGCCCACTACCGTATAAATTTTCTTGTCGCCTGCCAGGTTGCTGATGTTTTCTATTTTGTGATAAGCATCATAAAACATCGGGCGAATGAGGTGGTTAAAACCCGTATCAATTCCGAGAAAGGTACAAGCAGTTGTTTGTTTGATGACATTGGCTTTCGTCAAAAAATAACCTGCTTCGCTGACCATGTATTTGCCCGGTTCGAATCTGAGTGTCAGGTCTTTACCAATTTCTTCGCAAAACGAATTGAAGCGTTCGCTAAAGACTTTTCCAAACTGTTCGATGTCCGTAGACAAGCCGTTTTCTTTGTATTGCACTTTGAATCCGCTACCAAAATCAATATAGGTCAAATTCTCAAATTCGCGGGCTGCGGTAAACATCAATTCCGCCGCTATGAGAAAAATATCCGGGTCTAAAATATCCGAGCCCGAATGTACATGCAGCCCTTCTACCGGAATATTTAGCCGCTTTACTATCCGATTGACGAGTGGCAATTGATGGATGGAAATGCCAAATTTGGAGTCAATATGCCCCACCGAAATTTTGCTATTTCCGCCTGCCATCAAATGCGGATTGATGCGTATACACACCGGCAATCCAGGGTGATTTATACCCAAACATTCCAACATTTGTAGGTTGTCCACATTGATTTTTACCCCGACTTTAATCGCGTGTTCAAACTCCTCCTCGCTCACATTATTTGGCGTGTATATGATATCTTTCGCGCTAAAACCTGCCTTCAAGCCCAATCGTACTTCCTGTATCGACACGCAATCCAAACCCGCCCCCATATTCTTAAATAATCTCAAAATCGAAATATTACTCAATGCCTTACACGCATAATGCACCTTTAAATCCTTGACATCAAAGGCATTACAAAATTTATGATAGTTATCCATGATTTTTTCTGCATCATAGACATATAAAGGTGTATCATATTTTTGGGCGAGTTGTTCAAAATTTATCATAGATAGTCGTATTTTTTTGTAAAGATAATAGATTAGTATCAGGAACAAAATAAATGTATATTCTCGACTTATTCTTTTTCCTTTATACTTCACCAAATTTTCCTTAAAGACAGTGAGTATTCGCGTCAAATTTGGTTCGTCTAAGGAAAAAATAACGACGCAAAGAATGGACATTTATTTAATTCCTGATACTTACTACTAAGTATGTAAATAGTTTAATGATTTGTAAAGTATTGATGTGAATAATGAACGATGAATTTATTTGAGTGTATCACAAATCGGTGGTAACGGCAATCCAAAACTCCAAACCAAAACGTCTTTCTGAATTTATTTCAGAATCCCCTATGCCACAGGACGCGATTTTGATATGAGCCTTAATTTTGTATTTCATTAGACTTTATTTAGGAATATTTTGTATGCATGGAATTTTGTATTTTTTCGATAATCGAGCCTCATTTTGAGCTGCATACCCTACGGTACGGAGCGAAAAATAGGAGAAGAGTATCGGAAAAAGACAATGTTAGCTGCATACAAAATATTTCTAAATAAAGTCTATTATAAATCAACAAATTGCAACTTTCTTGTAACATTTGTTTTCTATCGCTTGGGAGATGCTGAAATAAATTCAGAAAGACGGTTGATTTTTGGTTTTTTATTTTTTTGGACTGACCACTGATTTGTGATACACTCAATTTATTTGAGTGTATCACAAATCGGTGCTTGGATTTCAATAGGCGCATAGCGACGGCGCTATTTGTAACAACGAATACTCCCCCAACCAAAAAAGGCGCGTAGCGGCGACACCCTTAATACGGTTGTTTTGATATTGCCGCCGCTATTTTTAAAATTCATCATTTATAGTTCATCTTTTACCGAAGGCATTAATACTTAAAAGCACATTTTTTCCGTTATCTCATTCTATGAATCATTGTACAAATATTCGATTTACAAACTATATTTTCTTGTTTTGTGCCTTATTTTTCTCCACAAATACATACGCACAAAACGAACTTTCAGGCAGAGTGACTGATGCCAAAACAGGCGAAACGCTCGCTTTTGTAAATATTGTCATCAATAAAAATGAAACACAAGGAACAACGACAGATATTGATGGAAAATTTACGATAAATAGCAAGCAGAAAATTCAAGAAATTACTTTAATTTATATTGGATATAAACCAAAAACAATAAGCCTAAGCGATAAATCGACACTTGACATTCAAATGGAACAAAACGAACTTATGCTGAATGAAATCACCGTCATCGCAGGTGAAAACCCCGCACATCGCATCATTCGCGAAGCAGTCCGCAACAAACGTATTAATAATCCTGAAAAAGTGCGTTCATTTAGATATAAATCGTACAATAAATTTGTGGTGGATGTGCAATTGGATAGCGAAAAATTTACCGAAAGTCGTATACGAAAAAAAAACACGACTTTAGAAAAAACTCAAATAGAAGCCCAATCGAAAGTCGCCAAAAACACCTTTGATAGTACACATCTGATGATCATGGAATCGGTGACACAGCGTAGTTTTATCCGCCCCGACAAGAGTAAAGAAGTGGTGCTTGCCAATCGCGTTTCTGGCTTACAAAACCCCAGTATTGCTGCGTTAGCGACTGATATTCAGCCGTTTTCGTTTTACCGACCGCATATTTCTTTATTGGGCAAGGAGTATATCAATCCGATTAGTAGAGGCAGTACGCAGATGTATCGTTTTCGACTGGAAGAAGATACACTTTTTCGGAATCAAGACACGATTTTTGTGCTTAGTTTTGAACCGAAAAAAAATGCTAATTTTGAAGGACTAAAAGGTGTTTTATACATTAATACAAATCGCTATGCTGTTCAAAATGTAATCGCCGAACCTGCTCAAATCATCCGAGCACATCTCAAAATAGAGCAGCAATACGCCTTCGTTCAAGACCAATGGTTTCCTTCGCAATTGAATTTTGAAGTGCGTTGGGAAGGCACTCCTTATCCTGCTACGAATATGTTGGTGAATGGTAAAAGTTATTTCCGTGACATCGAAATAGAACCCGATATTCGCGCCAGAGATTTTGGCATTGATGCTATTATTATGACCACAGAAGCAGCCCAAAAAACGGACGAGTACTGGGAGGCAGAACGCATAGATTCGCTCACGATTAAAGAGAAAAATTCCTACGAATTTATCGACAGTATCGGCAAAGAAGTCAAACTGGATGCCCTCATGCAGCTCTCCGAAAACCTGACGATGACCAACCAAATTCACTACAAAAAAATCGCTTTCGACCTGCCGCGAATCCTGACCAATAATGCTTATGAGGGTACGCGACTTGGCATCGGTATACATACATCCGACAAGTTTTCAAAATATGTAAATTTTGGAGGATACGCAGGTTACGGCTTTCAGGATAAGGCTTGGAAGTATGGTGTAGATGCACAGCTACGCCATCCCGACAGTCGTTTTGAACCGGAATTGCGAGTCGAATATTTCAATGACTTACGCGAACCCGGGCAGGTGTACTTGCCTGCCTATCCTTTACGTTATGTGCCTTCGCCTGCGTTTTTTCAACGTAGTTTTCAGGCGGCACGGGTTGATTCGGTGCAGCGGTTTGAGGTGGCGGTGGGCGCGCGTCCGTTTCGTCATGCCAAGCTCGAATTGGCAGCAAGTCGAAGCCAACATAAAGCCCTATACGATTACCGTTATATTCCCGAAACAGGTGACGTGGAGTCGAATAATTTTACGTCATCAGCTTTGCACTTAAATTTCAGATATGCCTTTGCAGAGGAGTATATCAAAATGGGACCGCGGCGGGTTGCGAATTTTACGCCTTTTCCAGTTTTGAATGTATTTTATACGCGCGGTGTGGAAGATGTTTTTCGGAGTAATGTCGCTTTTGAACGCATCGTAGTGGCACTAGATGCGGACTTTAAATTAAAACGACTTGGCGAGACTTCTATCTGGCTGGAAGGCGGAAAAGTGACGGCGGATGTGCCTTATTCATTGCTTTTTAATGGCAACGGCAGTTACGCGAAAGGGCGTACTGTTTTTGTGCCGAATACTTTTCAGACGATGGGTTTGTACGAGTTTGTAGGCGACCGTTTTGCGAATGTGTTTATTTATCACAATTTCGGAACTTTGCTGTTTCGTACCAAGCGATTTAGACCGGATGTGATTATAGCGCAAGGCATTGGGTTTTCGACATTAAGTGAGTCGAATCAACACCTTGATATTGAGATAAATACCATTGAAAAGGGTTATTTTGAAAGTGGCATTGCGCTGGATAATTTAATTCGTATTAATATCCTAAATTTCACGCAATTGGGACTCGGCGCAGGGGTGTTTTATCGCTACGGAACTTATCACTTAGCTAAGGAAATTGATAATTATGCGTTTAAATTTCGGGCGGGGATTGTGTTTTAGAATGGAATGAACCACTAAGAGTGCTACAATTGTAATGCCCCACAGAATTTGCAAAACAAGCTGTTTCGTATTTAGACAATCCTTATGTATTTCAATGTCGTCTGAATTAAAGTTGTTTATACATTTCAATATCAACAAGTTCGAGATTCACAAACTCATCTTTTAAATGTCCGAAATCTTTGTCCGTAGTGATAACATCGAAGCGTTTTCTAAGTGTCAATCCAATACCGCAAGCATTTCATCCAATGAATGTTCCCATTCAATATCATCTGCAAGTGCGCGAAATTTTTCGTAAGTAATGGGTTGATAATTTTGTTCTTTTAAGATATTATCATAATCTGCTTCTTCCTCTATTTTCACGATAACTTCTTGAATATCAGGAAATTCTGCCAAAAACTCCTCTAATGTCTTACGCGACAATCCACCTTTTTTAATGGCTTCTACCTCTAAAAATGCGGTCTTTAAACCCGCTTTCAGTTCTTTGTACGCACTCCACTCTTTCAGTTCTTGCTGAATTTTTTCCCATTCTGCCAATGGAACCATGACCGTTGGATTGCCGGATGGGTCGGTGGTCATTTGTATGTTTGATTCTACCATAAGAATTGAATTGATTTGCATGGCTAAGTTAAGCAATCATAGGGAGCTTTGCAAGAAGTGAAGGATATTTACAGCCAAACCTTGCTTGTGCAGGCATCAAACAATTCAATAATCTAACTCACCTCCCCAATCGTGGTTTGTTTTTAACTAAATGATACTTCAATGCCAGTCCTATGCACTCTTTCAATTCTGCTTCTGGGACTTTGTCTACTAAATCAAATAGGATGGCTCTGTTGTTTTCATATTTGAATGTATCGCCGTAAATCTCTCTAAATGTCGTGACTAATTTACTGGTACACTTGAAATATATGGCATACTAATTCGGGGTTTTTGCTTTCCAATCTATCCTTATCGTACTTCCTTTTTTTACCAGATAACTTGGTTCGCCCCATTTTAAGGTTTCTTCTATCTCTTCTATGGTTTCAATTTCTGTGGCTGTTTCAATGATTAATTTTCGTAAATATTCCAATTTATTCCTGACCTCTTTCGGGTAGGCCTCAAACTTGATTTCAACTTTGGGATTCGTATTTACTTTCAAACTTTTCATTTGTACAACGTTTTACTTTCCATCTCTAATGCGGCACGGGCTGGAAGCACCGTGCTACGAGGAGGCTACTAAATTAAGCAAAAAATTACACTTTCGCAAACAAAAAAGCCCCGTTCCAATATGGAACGAGGCTTATTAAGTTTAAGCTTAAGTCTAAGTTTAAGTTCAATATTCGCTGAAAGCGAATTAATTATTGAGCTTAATACTTGTATTTACTTCTTTACTACTTTCTCAATGGATTGCTGCGTGCCATCTGCTAAGACGATGTAATACATTGCCGCCGGCAGTGTAGACATGTCGATAATAGCGCGATTCAAGCCAATATCCGGTGTGATGTTCTGCTCGCTTACAGAGCGTCCGAGTACATCTACCAATGTGAGTTTGAGTTGGTCTCTGCTCGTGACTTCAAAGCTGATGGCTACTTCGTCCTGCGTAGGATTCGGATAGACATCCAAGACACCAAAACCGCCCGTGAGACAAGAAATTGTTTCGATTCTCGATAAGGTTTCCGTACCGGATAATTCGATAACGCGTAGGCGATAGTAGTATTCTCTTGATACGCCAGTAGCATCTTTATAGCCGTAAGTTTGTAGTGCAGTAGAGTTGCCTACTGCGTCTACTTCTGCAATTTGAACGTAATTTTGACCGTCAATAGAACGCTCTACAACGAAGTGTAAAACGTCTTCTTCCGTTGCTGTTGTCCAAGTCAATACGTATTTGCCGTCGGCACATGTTCCTTCAAATGAAATTAATTCTATCGGAAGTTGTCGGAAACAAACTGCGGGTACTTCGTATTGACAAGCACTTACCATATCTACAACAGTCATATCGTAATCTCCATCTTCTCCTACGATGAATTGGTCACTTGTCTGGAATGGACCGCTATCGCCGATACGATACATCAAGTTTTCGGGTGTCTCGTAATCGTCCATTGGATCTACGTCAATGATGAACTCCTCTGCGCCTGTCTGTTCGCAAGTTGCTGCTGATACAGGTACTGGATTGACCGGAACATTGACTCTGATGAACGTAGCACATGGATTGAGTGAAACCGCAGGATTTTCTACCGTACCGCCTGTTCCTGTTCCGTTTTCATAATTATAAAAACCAGAGAAAGTATAAGTTGCCGTACCAAAGGTCGTTGGGTCAAATGTTGCAGGTGAAGGCTCTTGCTCGTCGTTGTTGAGTTGGACAGAAGGAAAGCCTGCTAATGGCGTAAAGTCCACATTATCAGAAGTTTCTATTACACCAATAACAACAATACCATCGTCTTCGCAGTAAGCCTCTTCGAGTGGCGGATTGAATGCCAAAACCGGATATGCACATACGTTGGTGTAAGACAATTGTCCACCAAAACCATTGGGCATGGGGATAAAGGTCAAACCGTCGTCGGTAGAATATTCAAGATTAATCGTGTAACCAATTCTATCAATGTGGTTGAAAATCAAGATGTAACGCCCCGGGAAAGATTCGTAGAACTCAATTGGGAGCGTACTTGTTGATAAACCTAAATTAATTGGATCTTCGATGCCCGTAGAGGTGACATCTGCACGAACAATCAAGCCGGCAGGAGCAAGTACAGTGACTGTTTCTTCAAACGTACCGTCGCCTGCGTCATTAGCAGATTGGTCATTATTGCATTTGCAGGGGTCACTTGCAAAGAAAGTATTCGTAATACTAAACTCGCAACCGACAGGGAGAAGTGTAATACTTTCAGTCGCGCTACATCCATCAGCGTCTGTGACGACTACTGTATAAGTACCCCCAGTCAAGCCCGTAGCCGTAGCGGTGGTTTGAGCAGCAGCATCGTCCCAAGCGTATTCGTAAGGTGCTGTTCCGCCTGTTGCTGTTGCGGTTATTGTGCCGTTTGCTTCTCCGCAATCAGGCGCAGTGTCGATAGCTATTGTTGCGGTCGGCGTGTCTGTGCCTATGAGTGTGACAGGCGTAGAGGTTGTACATCCGTTGGTATCTGTTACGACAAGCGTATAGCTGCCCGCAGGGACTTCTGTGATGGTGTTATCATCAATTTGCGAAATACCTAACTCGGTGATTTCGTAGGTAAATGGCGCGACCCCATTTGCCACAGAAACGACAATTGTACCATCGTCGGCACTACAATTTGGATTGGTGATAGCTACATCGCTGATACCAATGGCGTCAGGCTCGCTAATCGTCACCGTGATGATATCGGAACATTCTCCTGCATCATTTACAGTGACTGTGTATGCACCGCCGTCAAGTCCTGTGAGGTCTTCGGTGGTTTCTCCATTACTCCATGTGTAGGTGTACGGCGTTTGACCATTTAAAACCGTCAAATCTATTGCACCTCCGGCATCGCCATTGCATGTCAAATCTGTGGTACTCGCATTGATAACAAAGTCATCACAACTCAAACAAGCACAATCTTCGATGAAGGCAGCCGATGCCGATTCGTAACAGTAGCTGGCAAATGCACCCATATTCATGAGGACTTCATCTCCTGCGGAAATCATCATCAAGCCATTCAAGTCGGCAGTGAAACCTGCGACATCAACATCTTCTACATTAAATGCGTAAACGGTGTAGTTGGTATTATCATTTAAATCAGTGAAAATACCTGTATCATTGACCATCATGGCAGTATTCGCATTATCATTATTCACCAAAACATATACCATGCTGTACCCGTTGCCATTGGCAGCGGCTTGTGCAGTGATGGTGTAGGGTGCGTCAAGACTACCCTCGCAATCACATACTTCCTGGTCGGCACAATTTAATTGTAACACATCGTAAGTTGCTGTACAACCATCAGATGAAGTTACATTCAATGTAATTCCTGTATTGTGGTCAGTATAATCAAATGGACCTATCGTGACAGGTGCGCCTGTGTAATTTACAGACAAACCATTGGCTTCTACGGTGTAATCACTCGCTTGGCTACCGCCTGTAATATCCTGAATAGCAACGAAGAATATACCATCAGTTGCAGAATCACATGTAGGTGCTGCAGTGATTTGTATATCATCTAAAACAGTAATTGAAAGGTCTAAAGTACCATCACAACCACCGTCATTTGTAAAGTTGAATACAAATGAACCACCTGCGCTTACATCTGCGCTTGTAGGGTCGGCTACATCTACCCATGTACCTGTCGAACCTGCTGGTTCGAATGCCGTCAAATCATAAGTCAAGGCATCATCTTCACATGCAACAGCAGATTCTATAAGGGAAACAGTACCAACGGGTGTTCCGGTACAAGGCACACAAGCAATACCGTTAGAACCTATTGTTTCCATGTCATTCTCTGTACAAGCATCGCCATCGTCACAGGCTTGAGTAGTTGCACAAGCGACATCACATGTAGGCGTGATGGTCACGTCCAATGTGAATGAATTGGCACACTGCGTGTCGTCCGGTGTGAATGTGTAAGTACCTGATGTCGTATTGTCAATTGTAGTTGGACTCCATGTTCCTGTGATGCCGTTATCATCGGTAGTTGGAAGGGCTTCAACTGTTGCGCCTTCACAGTAGTCAGTTGTCAAACCTGCGAATGTAACGTCAACAGCCGGAATAGCTATTCCTGCACATGGAATACAGATTGTATTATCTAAATTGGAGACGGTTTGCTCGTCATCTATTGTACAAGGATTACCGTCATCGCAAGATTCGACCGTAGTATCAGAACATACGTCAGCAAGAACACCCGCACATGGCACACATATAGTACCATCGGCTGCAACGCCTTCCATGTCGTTGATGGTCAATGGGTCGCTGTCATCACAAGTTTGTGTGGTGACACAGCCTGCTTCGCAACTACTTGGATTTACTGTTCCTGCACATGGAATACAGATTGTATTATCTAAATTGGAGACGGTTTGCTCGTCATCTATTGTACAAGGATTACCGTCATCGCAAGATTCGACCGTAGTATCAGAACACGCGTCAGCAAGAACACCCGCACATGGCACACATATAGTACCATCGGCTGCAACGCCTTCCATGTCGTTGATGGTCAATGGGTCGCTGTCATCACAAGTTTGTGTCGTAACACAGCCTGCTTCGCAACTACTTGGATTTACTGTTCCTGCACATGGAATGCAGATTGTATTATCTAAATTGGAGACGGTTTGCTCGTCATCTATTGTACAAGGATTACCGTCATCGCAAGATTCGACCGTAGTATCAGAACACGCGTCAGCAAGAACACCCGCACATGGCACACATATAGTACCATCGGCTGCCACGCCTTCCATGTCGTTGATGGTCAATGGGTCGCTGTCATCACAAGTTTGTGTCGTAACACAGCCTGCTTCGCAACTGCTTGGATTTACTGTTCCTGCACATGGAATACAAATCGCGGCATTTGCGCCGATAGTTTCCATGTCATTTTCTGTACAAGGATTGTTATCGTTACAGGTTTGAGTGGTCGCACAAGTTTCATCACACTCCGATAAGACGGTCACTGTAGCCGTTTGAGAAGCCACACAGCCATTAAAATCCATTACAGATAAGGTGTAATCTCCTGCTAAATTGACCGAAAGTGTAGGTGTAGTAGTGCCGTCATCCCATGCGTAAGTATAATTTCCTAAATCATCTAATCCGCTTGGTTCTAAAGTACCGGTTTGACCTTCACAAAGTGTAATATCATTTACGGTAAATACGATTTCACCCGATATAGCAATACCTACTTCGACTCTACTTGTACAACCGTTTGCATCGTCATAAATATAAGTAAATGTACCACCTGAACTGACATCCACGCTCATTGGGTCAGCAACGTCCCATGTACCGTTTGTTCCGGCAGGTTCATTCTGTGTCAAATCGTAAGGCGTAGTTGCATCTTCGGGACATAGAAGTACGTCAACAACGACGCTTGTTCCATCATTGACTGTGAACGTAAGTGTATCATTATATACACAGTCATTCGAGTCTGTATAGGTGTAGAGGAAGGTATCACCATCGGCAATGTCGACTGTACTCACTATGTTTCCGTCTGCATCCTGCCATACGCCGTCTGTGAAGCCTGCCGATTCGAGCGAAGTAAGGTCGTAACCTATGGCATCTTCTGAACAAATGGTTTGGTCGTCAATGATAATTTCCATGTCGGGACAGCATTCACAATCTTCTATAAACGAAGTCATTGTGTCCGTATAGAAGTAAGTATCAAAAGGCGGAGCTTGCGAAGCCGTCAATGAGGGGTCAACGAGGCTACCAATCAATCCATTCAAGTCTGCTTCAAGTCCTGCCAGGTCAGCATCGGCTACATTGTATGCAAATACGTTGTAAAACATTCCATCATCAGGGAATGCTCCGAAACTACCTGTTTGATTGACTTCAATGACTATGCCTCCATTGTCAGTGACTACATAGACCATGCTGTAACCGTCTCCGTTGGCACTTACTTGTGCGTTGATACTAAACGGATCGGTAGCGGTACAGTCACACACTGTTTGGTCGAGACATTCTAATTGTAAAACATCGTATGAAATCGAACAGTTATTGTCGTCATCATCTGTGACGGTTAGCGTGATTTTGTCGTTTTGATTAGTGTATGCCAATCCTGTAATAGTGGTCTGTGTTGGGTAAGTGATGGTGTTTGTACCATCCGTTACGGTGTACGTTCCGCTTGAGTCACCAAGTCCGTCACCGCCTGTGATGGTGTTGATTTGAATGTCAAAAGTACCTGGCGTACCGTTGCAAACGGGCTGTGCCGAAACGACAATATCCGTGCAAGCAGGTAGTGGGCAAAACTCTGGCGCACCTGCATCTATCCACGTTTGTATGGCTGCAATATCTTCAGTCGGGATACCCGGTGTACCGAAGGGTGTACTATTATTGGGCATCGCATTACCGCAAGCATCGGCAGCGGTAAGTGAGCCATCTACTTTGCCAACAAGAAAATCAAGGGCGGTGGCGTAAGGTCCGCATCCGTCCATTCCTCTATTGCCGCCGACAGTGACGTTGGTGTAGTCGGATAAATTGAGTCCTCCAGAGCCGCCGTGGCATCCTGTACAGTTATTTGCTTGGAAGATAGCCACCATATCAGCAAACTCATAAGTACCATCGCCACATGATTGGGCATTTGCGGGGAAGCTAAAGCAAGCTATTAGCACCGTTAGCAAAGCTGTATATTTCATTTTTAATATATTTTTCATATTATTTTTTCCTAAGATTTTAAAAAATTGTTTGATTGATGTATGGTGTTTGCGTTGTTGTCGTGTTATTTTTATGGTTCTTTGACATATCCCGTGATTGTTTGTTTTTCTGCCTCGCGATTGTTCGTCCCTTGCGTAAGGGATAGTAGGTGTTGTTTGAACGTAACGTAGCGATAGCGGAGTGGAGAGAGTGCCGGATAGCCCGACCCCCGACTGATAAGGAGGGGGATACGCCCAAATTTTCATTCACTTCACTGGATTTGTCAAAGAACCATTTTTATTTATTAAAAAATGGCTATATTTCAGTGCGATCATAAATATAACATAAAAGCCATACAATTTTAAATACTTAGAAATTATTAATTTCCACTTGGATTTGCCGGAAATTGAATGATACCCGGTGCACAATCTACCGGAGGATCGACTCTACAGTCGGTTGATACACAAAGGTTGCTAAATTCTACGATAACATCTGCTCCAAGTGGTGTACCGCTAAAGTTGGCGATAGCCGCTATGATAGCCGGATTGGCACCTGCGGGGTCGAATGCGCCATTGTCACCTACATTACCCGTAGAAACAACACCTCCAAGTGTATATGTTCCAGGTTCTGTGATGACTGTGTTGAAGTCAATCCATGGACAGGGGAAGAATCCGCAGCCGTTGTTTTCAATTCTAAATTCGAGTGTGATCGGGAAAGCAGCCGCATCACCTGTTACAGTGTAATCAATGAATATACAGAAATCGTCGTTGGTCAAGCCTGTTGTGTTGACGCTCCAGACGAAACCTGCGAAGTCATCGTTTGCACCTGTCAATAAGCCCATGCCTGTCGGTGAAGCGTAAGATAGTCCTGAACCGCTATCGAAGCTCTCGAATGTAGATATATTAAGTGCGGTGGGGTCGTCGCATAAGTATAGGCAAGTGCCATTGTCCATTGTTGCTTCGGAATCGAAGTTGGTTGCAAGTGGGTCTGTACAACCTTCTACTACGACTGTTTCGCCAGCACAGCTACAATCTGCTTGAATGACATCGTTTTCAGTCGTTGCGTCCATATCATCACAAGCGTCGCCAAAGTTGACCATTTCTGTTGGGCAATCGAAAGCCGGAGCTGTGCCTGCACAGGTACAATCTGCTTGAATCACATCATCAGTTGTAGTCGCGTCCATATCGTCGCAAGCATCGCCGAAGTTGACCATTTCCGTAGGGCAATCAAATGTCACTGTACAGGGTTGGTCGCTATTGACATCGCCTACTGTTGCACAAGCATTGACCCAAACGCCTCCAAAGAATTGTATGGTTTCATCGCAAGTTGTTGAATTGGTTTGTGAAGCACCTATGTCCGTAGAAGTCAAACCTGATGCAGGACCGTCAACGGCTGTGATAGTACCTTCATAACTGATAAACTCGCAAGTAACACCTTGAAAAGATAAGGACATACCATCGGGCGAACCATTTTGAATGCCGCTGCTGCCACCTGCCCATGTGTAGTAGGTGTTTGTACCGTCGTTAGTTCCGGCAGTAAAGGCATCTAAAGCAATCGTATTATAAACAGTGCTATTGCTGCCATTATATAAATCAACTTGAATATCTGCAAGGCTACCTGTGAATGTGTTGGGTAGACATATTTCTATTACTTCATTCGCATCGCCGGCATCGCAGTCGTAAGCAATTTCGTTGATAAATGCGCCCGGGCAATTTTCCGTTACTGAACCTGCACAAGTGCAATCCATTTGTATTACATCACCTATTGTAGTTGCATCGCCATCATCACAAGCATCACCAAAGTTGACCATTTCCATAGGACAGTCAAACATAGGTACTGTACCTGCACAGGTACAATCTGCTTGAATCACATCATCAGTTGTAGTCGCGTCCATATCGTCGCAAGCATCGCCGAAGTTGACCATTTCCGTAGGACAATCAAATGTCACTGTACAGGGTTGGTCGCTATTGACATCGCCTACTGTTGCACAAGCATTGACCCAAACGCCTCCAAAGAATTGTATGGTTTCATCGCAAGTTGTTGAATTGGTTTGTGAAGCACCTATGTCCGTAGAAGTCAAACCTGATGCAGGACCGTCAACGGCTGTGATAGTACCTTCATAACTGATAAACTCGCAAGTAACACCTTGAAAAGATAAGGACATACCATCGGGCGAACCATTTTGAATGCCGCTGCTGCCACCTGCCCATGTGTAGTAGGTGTTTGTACCGTCGTTAGTTCCGGCAGTAAAGGCATCTAAAGCAATCGTATTATAAACAGTGCTATTGCTGCCATTATATAAATCAACTTGAATATCTGCAAGGCTACCTGTGAATGTGTTGGGTAGACATATTTCTATTACTTCATTCGCATCGCCGGCATCGCAGTCGTAAGCAATTTCGTTGATAAATGCGCCCGGGCAATTTTCCGTTACTGAACCTGCACAAGTGCAATCCATTTGTATTACATCACCTATTGTAGTTGCATCGCCATCATCACAAGCATCACCAAAGTTGACCATTTCCATAGGACAGTCAAACATAGGTACTGTACCTGCACAGGTACAATCTGCTTGAATCACATCATCAGTTGTAGTCGCGTCCATATCGTCGCAAGCATCGCCGAAGTTGACCATTTCCGTAGGGCAATCAAATGTTTCAGTACACATAGAAATCATCGGTGTACCCGGCGTAGGACATACATCTGCCAACAAAGCGAAGTTGGTCAAATCCCAACCGCTATATCCATCTGCACCATCGTCAGAATATTCAATTGCAATAAAAACTTCTGTACCCGCAGTTGCGCTCAAATCGACAGAAGCTGCTCCTGCATCAGTCAGAGTAGCTGCATTTGTCCAAGTTGCATCTGCCGGGCATCCGGTGTAAGTATCTGTCCAAAGCACATTGAGGTCGGTCACGCCAAAGCTCTCTGCTGCATCAAAATTTAAAAACAAAGACCCTGTAGCCGATACATCAATCGGTCCGTAAACTAACCACTGATCTACCTGCTCCATGACGCCATTGCCAACAAAGCCGTTCATTGACCAACCGCCAATGATAGCTGTCCATACATCGTTCATGGAGTTATTGACGACTTGTACAGCTTCCCAAGTAAAAGCTCCGCAGTCGGTGAGTCCTGCATCTGTACCGACACAGGTACAATCTGCTTGTACGGTATCATTGACAGTCGTCGCTACTCCATCATCGCAAGAATCGCCGATGTTTGAACCATCGGGGCAGTCCGACGGTGTGACATCATTGGGCTGCCCTTCGGTAGGTGCTGCGCTGACATATCCGCCTGCTCCATCTGCCTGAATGGAGGTCGTATCATCTTCATCATATTGTATGGTTTCACCAAGTCCGGTGAGTAAGCCCATATCGTCCGAGTCGTTCGTGCCATATACGAGTGCATCTATGATATTGGTCGTAGTAGGAGCAGTACCATTCGGAAAGTCAGTCGCATCTCCCATATAAACAGCTACGGCATCAGCACCGTTTTGCAGACTATTGGAAGGAAAATTGATGACTAATAAACCGTTGGCATCGAACACCAAGCCGTCAAGATCAATCGCATCGTAAGAAGCATCGTTGGAACCATTGAACAATACAAGCACAAAGCCATCGGCAGATGCGCCGGGTGTACCCATAAGCTCAACGAATTCAGCCATATCAGTACCGGGTTGGGCAGCATCTACTTCATTGATAGTTATTTGTCCAATTGCCAAAAAGGGCAAACAGAAAGTGAGTAAAGAGAATAATATTTTTTTCATTGTAATAAGTTTAACAATTAGGTTTATATGATTTTAAAAAATTTATGATGATCTAAATGATTACGTTTTGAATAGCAGAGAACCTCACAAACATAAACGAATAGATATAAGAGGAGTTGTTTTTTGTGCGTAGGAGAAAAGGAAGTATGTTCGTTGGTTTCATATACTTGCGAAAATTAGCGGGTGCAAGAGTGTGTTTTTCTATTCGAATAAGAGGGTGTTTAAATGCAAAGCCATTTGGTTGTTTTAATAGAAAAAAATATTATGTATTTATCGTTCGCAAATCTAATAAAAACATTTTTTATAGTGAAATTATTCATCCTTAAATAATGTACTAAGTACTAAGGGAAGACGAAAAAAATAATGTCAAGTGAAATTTAGTCGAGTACGAGGCGGAGGTTATTAGCCATAGCCTAGGCTACGGCTGATGTTCTCCAACAGCCTGTCCCGTAACTTGATTCGGGAAAGTAATCGGGCAAATTTCGCCAAATTACCCGACAGTATTAGCTTGACTGACTACTCAGTCAAGAACCCAAATTTATTTATTTCTCGTTCCAAAGAAAACATTTCTCCCTCAAAAACATTACTTTCGTAGGCGATTTTAAAAATCGTTTTACGAAAGTAATATTATGCAAATTACAAAATTAGAGTACGAGCAAGTTCCCCAATTTTCAAAGCGAGATAGAGCGTATGTCGAAGAAATAGCGGCACTTCGCCCCTTCTTTCAATATCCTGTTTCGATAGAAAATTTTGAACAAATCATCGAAGCGAAAAAAGACTTTGCCAATCGAGAATCGCTCGTAAACATTATCAAAAAACAATACCAAAACACCAAAACAAGCGATAAAGTCACTAATAATATTGATGCCCTAAATTCTGAAAATACCTTTACAGTCATCACCGGACATCAGCCCTCGCTTGCCACGGGTCCTTTGTATTTTATTTACAAAATCATCTCCACCATCAACCTTACCCGGCAACTCGCGGCGCACTATCCTGACTACAATTTTGTGCCTGTATTTTGGATGGGCAGCGAAGACCATGACTTTGCAGAAATCAATCATTTCAATCTATTTGGCAAGACGCTAACGTGGGAAAACGATGAAAAAGGTGCAGTCGGTAAGATGCCCACAAAGCACATCGCCTCCGTACTCAACGAACTCAAAACCTTGCTCGGCGAATCGGAAAATGCTCAAAAAATATACGACCTCATGTACCGCGCTTATGCGCAAAACGACACATTGGACGAGGCGACTTTTTACTTGGTAAATGAATTGTTTAAGGAATACGGCTTGGTGATTTTCATTACAAGTAGTCGAGAAGCAAAAGCTTTATTTTCGGATTACATCTTAAATGAAATTATCAAGCAACCTTCATACGACATTATTAGTCAAACGATTAGCGAATTAGAAGAAATCGGATTTAGAGGGCAGGCGAGCGGACGAGAAATCAACTTTTTCTACATGCGCGAAGGTCTGCGCGAGCGCATCATCTATGAGGATGGCGCATACAAGGTACTCAATACGAACTACATTTTCTCCGAAAAAGAAATCACACAAGAAGTACGCGAATACCCCGAACGGTTTAGCCCAAATGTAATCATGCGACCGCTATATCAAGAAGTCATTTTTCCGAACTTAGCGTACATCGGCGGCGGTGGAGAAATCGCGTATTGGTTGGAACGCAAAGCGCAATTTGAGCATTTTGGCGTACCATTTCCGATGCTGATACGCAGGGCTTCGGTGATGTGGATAGATGGTGGGCAAGCCAAAAAACTAAACCAATTGGGATTGAGTGTAACCGAAATTTTCGCAGAAGAAAACGAATTAATCACTAATTTTGTACAAAAAAATACGACACAAGAATTGGATTTGAGCGAAGCGAAAAAACAGCTAACAGACTTGTACGACAATGTTTTAACGCAAGCTACGACCATAGATAAATCGCTCAAAAAAAGTGTTTTGAGCGAACAAACAAAAGCCCTCAAAAGCCTTGACCAACTCGAACAAAAACTTCTTCGTGCCGAAAAACGCCAACACGAAACCGCCACAAATCGCATCGTAGCTTTGAAAGAAAAACTCTTCCCCAATCGTGGCTTACAGGAGAGAAAAGACAATTTTATGGCTTTTTACGTGAAATATGGCGACGATTTTATCCGTTTATTACAACGTCAAATTAATGTGCTCGACAAGAAAATGTTAATAATCTTGGATGATGCCAAATAGTACATTAACTTCGCATTTTAGATTTCAAAATTAATCATAAAAATATGAATATCAGGATATTAGGATTTTTATTGCTCGCGAGTTTACTTTTTTCTGCCTGTTTAGATGACGACAATCCACCAATTTGGGGCGATTTGGGCAATCATATTTTTGTCTTGAATGAAGGAAATGGAGGCTCATCTAATGGCTCTCTGACCGCTGTGAGTCGTGAGACGGGCTTAGTTTGGAACAATATTTTTGAATCCGTCAATAACTTCAAACTCGGTGGCGTTGTACAATCCATGACCGTTCACAATGATAAAGCCTATATTCTCATCAACAATCCCGAAAAAATCGAAGTAGTTGACGCTACTACATTGGAAAGCCTCGCAACAATTGACGGCTCTCCATCGCCGAGCCACTTTTTGCCTATCAATAACGATAAAGCTTATGTAACTAACTTTACAGATGGCGGTTCTACCACATTAGATATCATAAACTTAAATACCAATGAAATCACTAAAACCATCTCTACGGGATGGGGCGAGCAGATGGTGATGGTTGACGGAAAAGTTTTTGTTGGCATTATGAATAGTTATGATTTGATGGTGATTGACGCAGCTACCGATGAAGTGTTGGAAACCCTTTCAGTAAATTATGCGCCCAATAGTTTGCAGGTCGATAAAAACGAAAAAATCTGGGTACTCAGCGACGGCGGCAATTATGGCGAAGATATTCCCGCTCTACGACGCATCAATCCTACAACGCTCGAAACCGAACGAGTATTTACTTTCTCAAGCATGAATACTTACCCTAAAAGGCTGGCTATCAATGCAGCAGCCGACCAATTATATTTCCTCGAAAATGGTAAAGTTTGGACGATGAATATCAGTGATACTACGCTCCCTTCCTCTCCCTATATTACTTCAGATATGTATTTGTTTTATGGCTTAGGTATTGACCCTGTGACCAATTACATTTACACTACTGACGCGGTTGACTATCAATCAGAAGGCAGCGTTTTATACTACCGTCCAGATGCTACACCCATAGATGTTTTTGAAGCGGGCATTATTCCTAGTAACTTTTGTTTTAATTGAAAATGGAGAACGGAGAATTACTTTACGGACGTAATTTAATTATCAATTACGTTTGTGTGTTAATTCTCAATTCTCTATTTGGCGAATACATTGATACTTGCAAATTAATTTTTATTAAACTTTTTTACACATTTAAATTTCGGGTAAAAGTAGTTGACACTTTTTAAGATAGAATTTAAGGGAAAAGGAAGAAAATAATCTACCCCAAATGAAGAAGTTATTTTTTTTATATGTTTGGCTAAATTTGACGCACATAGCCGAGCTACGTAAGGAAGATTTAGTGAAAGAAATTAAATAAATTGTTCCATAATGCGCCGTAATTTTTTCTTCTAAAGAATTCAAAAAATCGTTGTATAGCCATAGCTACGGAACTATTTTTTGTGTTTTTTAGAAGGGAAAAGAACAAGCATAATGGGGCAAGTTATTTATTTTCTTTCACTTAGGAAGATTTAGTGAAACATATAAGAAAAAGAACAATTCAGACGGGTAGATTATTTTTTTCGTCTTCCCTAACTTCTAACTGAAAAGTAATACGTTAGCCTGACCACCCGATCACCCAACCACCAAAATTCGGTAAAATATGAAATTGTACATTTTCTTTCCAATGATTCTTTGCGCTACTTTTTTGAGTGCACAAACCTTAGTAGATTTCGAAGAATTTAATCTGTCCCCAGAATCACCTCTCAACGGTAGCGATGGTAACGGTGGTTTTACAAGCGGTGACATTTTTTTGCCCAATGACTTCAACTCTGAGTTTATGAGTTGGTCCGGTTGGGCAATTTCCAATACGACTGATGTGACTACGCCGGGTTTTACGAACGGATTCAGTGCCATTGCCGGGGGCGGTTTCGATGGCTCTGCACATTATGCGGTTGACTTTGGCGCTCAAAATAATATGATTTTGCAGGGAAATGCGGCAGGTCAGCCAGTTTCCGGTATGTATATTACCAATAATACCTATGCTTATTTGAGTATGCAAGATGGCGATACCTTTGCCAAAAAATTTGGTGGTGTAACAGGTGACGACCCTGACTTTTTTCGGCTTACTATAAAGGCATCTCTCAATGGGAATTTATCAACCGATAGCGTGAATTTTTACTTGGCAGACTATCGTTTCTCAGATAACAGTCAAGACTATATTGTAGATGAATGGACTTGGGTGGATCTCTCTTCTTTGGGAGATGTCGATAGCTTGTCTTTCACTTTGACTTCAAGTGACGTAGGGCAATTTGGCATGAATACACCTGCCTATTTTTGTGCAGATAATATCTTTTCTACCAACCCTGCCACAAGCATCACTACCATAAACGCTCCTGACTTATTTGAAATATATCCCAATCCCACAACGGACTATATTCAAATTTTCCATTCGGAAAATAAAATTATAGATTGTTATATTTTTGATACCAATGGAAAATTGCTGCAAAGTGAAAAACTAAATTCCAATGGCAGACAAGTCGATTTGCAATCCCTGCCACCAGGACATTATGTCGTTAAAGTGCAAAACGGACAAGTGTTTTCATCAAAAATTGTAGTGAAAAAATAAGTGCGAGTCACTTGTTAGTGAAAGAAATTAAATAAATTGTTCCATAATGCGCCGTAATTTTTTCTTCTAAAAAATTCAAAAAATCGTTGCATAGCCATAGCTACGGAACTATTTTTTGTGTTTTTTAGAAGGGAAAAGAACAAATATAATGGGGCAAGTTATTTATTTTCTTTCACTAAGCAAATTATAAATATATTTTCTAAGGTCGCACTGAAATATAGCCATTTTTTAATTAATTAAAATTATTTTGCAATTTATTTTTTATTAAAAATGAATTATTTATAAATATTTTTTATTATAAAATAATTTAAAAATATCCTTATTTCAGTAGAACCTTCTAATAAAATAAAATTATAATTTGCTTAACTTAATGACATTGTTGAAATTCCTTAACTTAAGTTGACATAATGACCAAAGTAAAGTCAAGCCTTCTTTTTACAATTATTCTCTTTTCTTTCCTTTTTTGGATACCCAAACTCAGTGGCCAACCTATCCAACAAGATACCTCATACACTATCTCGCCGATACAAGTCACTGCTTCAAAAATACGCCAACAAGCAATGGCTAGTGTAAACCGTGAATGGAAAGCAACGCAATTGGAAAAAATACCTGCAAAAAATCTTGCGGAATTATTATCTACCGAAGCTGGAATTTACATCAAAAGTTATGGGCAGGGCAGTTTAGCAACTTCTTCAATACGAGGTGGAAGTGCGGGACATACCTTGATACTTTGGAACGGGCTGCCTATCCAAAACCCAATGCTAGGTCAATTAGATTTGGCATTGTTGCCTATACAGGTTGCCGAATCCATCAATCTTACTCTAGGAAGCAATGCATCAATGTGGGGCAGTGGGGCAATTGGTGGGGTTCTGAATATGGAAAATCAAGCAGATTTTTCAAAGAAATTACATGTAGAAAGTAGTACTCAATTAGGTAACTTCGGACATTTCCAACAACAAGTCAAATTGGGTTTGGGTAATGAAAAATTACAAAGTATCACTAAGTTTTCTCATCAGCAAGCCAATAATGATTTTTACTACTTTTTAGCCGACGGCTTACCCGAACGCCAACAAAGCAATGCCCAATTAGCCCAACAATTCGTAGGTCAGGATTTGTACTGGAAAATCAATTCTCAGAGCAATCTGGCATTACATTTTTGGTGGCAACAATCCGACAGACAAATCCCGCCCACCAATGTCCAAAACTACAGTAAAGCTCATCAAGATGATTTGGCTACACGGCTTGTTTTAGAATATAAACACCTCAAAAACAACGGATTGTGGAATACAAAGGTAGGTTTTTTTGATGAGCATCTCAATTATTTTGACGACATACAGTTATTGGAATCTCGCAGTCATTTCCGTACTTATTTAGGCGAAATTACTAGACAATGGACTTTGCAAAAAAACAATGAATTTCTGATAGGCAACACACACACATATATCCGTGCATGGTCTGCAGGCTATCAGGAAAATATTCCAACTGAGTATAAAAGTGCATTGTTCGCCTCCTGGAAATATCATGGAAAAAAATTGAACACTCAATTTAGTTTGAGGCAGGAAATGGTAAATGCAACGTTTGTACCTTTCATACCTTCTTTTGGTTTTGATTGGCACATCGCGCCTACATTTTTCTTAAAAGGAAAATTTAGCCGAAACTATCGTTTGCCTACTTTCAACGACCGCTTCTGGCTGCCGGGAGGAAACCCCGATTTATTGCCCGAAGCGGGTTGGAGTCAGGAAATGACATTGGCATACGAACTCAAAAAGAACAAGCTTTTGTTCAATGCTTCTCTAACTACCTTTGACAGAATTATTGATAACTGGATTTTATGGAGCAAACGGGAAGGACAATCTTTTTGGTCGGCAAATAATATTACCAAAGTATGGAGTAGAGGGTTAGAACCTCGTATGTCAATTGGTCATCAATTAAAAAATATAAAATGGCAATTGCGTGGCGGCTATGATTATATCCGTTCGACGAATCAAGTGGCTTTGGAAAATCCCAAAATGGCTGAGGGCGACCAATTAATATATACACCTGTACATCAAGCTTTTAGTAAGTTATCGGTGGAGTGGAATCGTCTGTATGTAGCCTACCAGCATACATTTATAGGCTCAACCAATGGCATAAATCATCTACTTGATGCTTATCAGGTGGGCAATGTTCGTATTCAATATTCAGGCGTTTTTAAGCAATACAGAGGAGTACTGTTTTTCAATATCAACAATATATGGGATGCCAATTATCTGGTGGTAGAACGCCGCCCGATGCCCGGTATTCATTTTCAAGGTGGCTTAAGCTTAGGGAAGAGGAAGAAAATACAAAACTGAAGCTCATATCAAAATCGCGCCCTGTCGCATAGGAGATTCTGAAATAAATTCAGAAAGACGTTTTGATTTGGAATTTTGGATTTTCGTTAGGGAAGAGGAAGAAAATAATCTACCCCAAATGAAGCCGTTATTTTTTTTATATGTTTGGCTAAATTTGACGCGCATAGCTGGGCTACGTAAGGAAGATTTAGTGAAAGAAATTAAATAAATTGTTCCAAAATGCGCCGTAATTTTTTCTTCTAAAGAATTCAAAAAATCGTTGCATAGCCATAGCTACGGAACTATTTTTTGTGTTTTTTAGAAGGGAAAAGGACAAGCATAATGGGGCAAGTTATTTATTTTCTTTCACTAAGTGAAACATATAAGAAAAAGAACAATTCAGACGGGTAGATTATTTTTTTCGTCTTCTCTTACCACCGATTTGTGACGCACTCATTTAAAATAAAATACAAATCAACATAAATTATTGATAATGAGCGATTTATCTAATTACCCAGTTCCCTCATTACCCAATGTCCAAAGCCCAGTTTACAGTTTTCTTTCACTTACTTTTTAATTTTACATTAAAAAAGCATTCAAGCATTGGCACATGAAACAGTACCACGATCTACTCCAACACCTCCTCAAAAATGGCATCAAGCGTGACGACCGTACAGGCACAGGCACTATCGGTACATTTGGCTATCAAATGCGATTTGACCTCAGCGAAGGCTTTCCACTATTAACTACCAAAAAATTACACATAAAATCAATAATATATGAGTTGTTATGGTTTATAAAAGGCGATACCAATATTCAGTATTTAAAAGAAAATAAAGTACGGATATGGGATGATTGGGCAGACGAGAATGGCAACCTCGGACCAGTCTATGGCGAGCAATGGCGACGTTGGAAAACCGCCAACGGCGAAACCATAGACCAGCTTTCCAACGTCATTCATCAAATAAAAAATAACCCCAATAGTCGCCGCCACCTCGTATGTGCCTGGAATCCGGGCGTCATCGAACGCATGGCATTGCCGCCTTGTCATTGCTTATTTCAGTTTTATGTAGCCGATGGCAAACTCTCCTGCCAGCTCTACCAACGCAGTGCCGACACCTTTTTAGGCGTCCCGTTCAACATTGCGTCCTATGCCCTATTGACCATGATGGTCGCCCAAGTTTGCGACCTCCAACCCGGCGAATTTATCCACACTTTCGGCGATGTCCACCTCTACCTCAACCACCGCGACCAAGCCAAAATCCAACTCGAACGCAACCCTCGCCCACTCCCTTCCGTACAATTAAATCCAGAGATAAAGTCTATTTTTGATTTCAAATACGAAGACATTAAATTAATCGATTATGACCCATACTCGCACATCAAAGCCGCTGTTTCGGTCTAATTTAAAACAACCTCAACCTCAACCTCAACCTCAACCTCAACCTCAACCTCAAAAACAAAAGCAAAAACAAAAGCAAAAGCAAAAACAAAAGCAAAAGCAAAAACAAAAGCAATTTCAACTTCGTTGAAAAATAAAATTTGAAATTTGAAATTGAAATTGAAGTTTTTACATTATGAATCTAATCAAATACATACTTACGATATTATTTATTAGCCTCATTGCCAATAAAGTAATAGCCTCTCATGCAGTAGGTGCAGATCTCACTTACACCTGCGTAGATGACAATACCTACAAAATCACCCTCACGTTTTACCGCGATTGCGCGAGTAATACCGATGCGCCGGGCATTAATAGCAGCAATCCTGTAATTGATATTCGCTCTGCGACCTGCGGCATTGTGACTTCGATAACACTCAATTCCATAGTCAATACCGACAGCACATTTTCGACCGAAATTTCGCCGATCTGCGAAGCACAACTCGACAATAGCACCTGCAATGGCGGCGCACTACAAGGCGTCGAACAATACACTTATACAGGCGTGTATACATTTCCCGAAAAATGTAAGGATTGGATTTTGAGTTACGCCCTATGCTGCCGCAATGCCGCAATTACCAACTCTCCCAATGCCGATAATTATGATTTGTACGTAGAGTCTATCCTCAATAACCTCAACGCCGAATGCAATAATTCGCCCTTTTTCACCACACCGCCAGTGCCGTATATTTGCGTGGGTCAGCCCTTCAATTATAATCACGGCGTATTCGATGTTGAGGGCGATTCGCTCGTTTATACCCTTGCCGATCCGCTCAATGCGCCCAATAATCCCGTGCCTTATATCACCGGATTGGATGCTACTTATCCCATCACTACAAGCCCGTCCAATGGAGTTACTTTCGATATCAATTCAGGGCAGATGACCTTGACACCCAACCAGATACAAATAAGTATTGTTTCCGTTTTAGTAGAAGAATACCGTGATGGACAGCTCATTGGTTCGACCATTCGCGACATGCAAGTGGTGGTCATCAATTGTATGAATAACATCCCCGACACAGGCATTCCGACCAATATTTCCGGCGGCGAATTTGACGGTGCTACCTTTCAGGTTTGTTCCGGCAATACCTTGTCATTTGACATCGAAATTAGCGACAACGACCTCGTCAATGTCCTAAGCGTCATCGACAATCTCAACATCTCGATTCCCGGCGCAGCACTCACTGTCAGCGGCACAAATCCTATCATCGCCTCTTTCAATTGGGCGACCTCGTCCGAAGACATTGGCAACCACAGTTTTGCTATGATTATTGAAGATGACGCTTGCCCGATTAAAGGTTTTCAGGTTTTGGGTTACGAAATACTCGTGCCGGGCGTCCAAATCCAAGCGACAGATACCCTGATATGCCCCGGTACAGATGCCATAATTCAGCTTGATGCCAACCAAGTCGGTAGCATCAATTCGGGTACTTACACATGGTCGCCAGCCACCGGATTGAGCGACCCAAATATCAAAAATCCTATCGCAAATATTTCAGCACCAATCACTTACACTGTCGTATACGACGATGGCGTGTGTACGGTTTTTGATGAAATAAACATCCAAGTAGAAGGTACGCTTGACGTCTCGCCCTCTGTCGTGGACATCTGTACAGGCGCATCTGCCCAACTCAATGCAGACTACATCCCCACCGTCCCAATCACGACCGATGCCTGCGGTGCATTCCCCACCAATTGCGCCAATACACCCCAAGTATTTACCGTCGGCGATGGCTTTATGACCACCGGACCAACGCCCCAAGACGATGAATCCGGTACGCCTTATCTCGGCTTTTTTCACGACGGGCGCACACAGATTTTATATACTCGAATCGACCTCGAAAACGCAGGTTTGACGGCGGGTTTGATGACGGAATTTGCCCTGAATATTTCCGTTGTCGGCAGTCTCGCGCCTTACCGTGATTTCACCATAAAAATGGGCTGTACCAATACCTTTTCTTTTCAAAATAGCGATGATTTTATCCAAAATTTAGACCTAGTATATACCGCCGATGTGACACCAACAACCGATTGGAATACCTACGTACTTGACACGCCATTTCAATGGGACGGTACATCCAATTTGATTGTAGAAATATGTTTTGATAATACCGCATGGACAAATTACGACCACGTTTTTTACACCGAAACTACTTATAATTCAGTCATTTACGCACAAGATGACAATGAGATTGGTTGTTTTATAGACGTTGAAGACATCAGCACACGCCGCCCCAATACGCGCTTTACCATCTGCGAGTTAGAACCTACACTTAACATCAATTATACATGGTTGCCCACCACCGGATTGAGTAATCCGAACATTGCAAATCCCATTGCTTCGCCCACTCAAAACACGACTTATACTGTCGTTGCTACCACGCCTGATGGCTGCGAATTGAGCAATACAATTCAGGTAAATATTGAAGAGTTTAGCATCGCCGCGACGCCCAATCCGCTCTCCTGCGGCAGTACCACGGGCAGTATAAATCTCGACCTCACAGGCGGTACTCCACCCTTCACTTTCGATTGGGACAATGACGCCCTCGACGGCGTCCAAAATCCAATGAGTTTGCTGCCCGGTACGTATAATGTGACCGTTACAGATATTAATAATTGTCAAAATACCGCTTTCGCGGAAATTATCACGACCGCCAACCTCGCATTGACGACCAATGTGAGCGATATTTCTTGTTTTGGAGAAAATGATGGTCAGATAGAAATTGTCGTATCGTCTGGGGCTGAACCGTTTACGTATAATTGGAACGACAGTTTGCCTTCACAGTCCACTCAAATAAATCTTCCGGCAGGTGCGTATCAAGTCACCGTTACAGATGCCGTAGGTTGCGAAAACACCGTAAATGTCGACCTCACAGCACCGAATGAATTAATCGCCATTCCAACGGTACAAAACGTCATCTGCGGCGGAAATGAAGGTGCGATTATGCTCACTGCCAACGGCGGCACAGGCGCATATACCTACCTGTGGGACAATGGTTTACCGCCTCAATCTAACCAAATAAACCTCGCGGCGGGCATATACGCTTACACCCTTACAGATAAAAATAATTGTCAAGTGTCCAATACCATTATGGTCAATGAACCCGCCAATGCCCTGACCCTTGATTTTACGGCAACCAATATCACCTGCTTCGGCATCAATGATGGTCAAATCGACCTCTCCCCTTCCGGTGGTGCGCCGCCCTATACCTTCAATTGGGACAATAATTTACCGCCTGTCGATACACAAAAAAACCTTAGCGGCGGCATGTACAACCTCACATTTAACGATGCGAATGACTGTACATTTACCCAAAATATCGCTATCACCGAGCCTGATTTATTGCTTGCAATGATAAGCGATTCGACAAGTACTTCCTGCGGCAGCAGCGATGATGGCACGGCTACAGTGAGTGTTTCCGGCGGTATTTCTCCGTATATTTTTTTATGGGATAATAATGAAAATACGCCTTCGGCGAATATGCTTACACAAGGCACACACGCCGTAACTATCACAGATTCAAACAATTGCATCACGCAAGCCACTGTAAATATAGAGGCCACAGCCGAAATAACGATGGCAGTTACTTCTATCCCCGTCACTTGCTTCGGCGAGAATGACGGCAGCATCAGCATCGAAGTCACCAACGGCAGCGAACCGTTTTTGTATTCGCTTGATGGAGAAATGTACAGCACAAACAACCTCTTTCCCACCCTCTCCACCGACACGTACAACGTACACGTACAAGATGCCAATGGCTGCATACAAACCGACAGCGTCACGGTTGATTCTCCTGCTGAACTATTGATTAATTTGATAGGAAATACGAATATAAATTTTGGCGATTCGATTGTGTTGGAAACGGCTATTTCGCAAGCGAATGGTGTGACATATTTGTGGTCATCGCAAGATAGTTTGAGTTGTACAGACTGCCCCTCTCCTACCGTTGCGCCTACTTTTCAGACGACTTATACATTAAATGCAATGACAGATTCAGGATGTAGCGCGAGTGCAAGTGTCACCATTTTCGTAGATAAAACCCAACCCATTTTCATCCCCAATGCCTTCTCTCCGAATGGCGATGGCGTCAATGATTTCTTCATGATACACGGCAGCGATGCCGTAACAAATGTGAAGCTAATACGCATCTACGACCGATGGGGCGAAGTCGTTTTTAAATCACAAAATATCACACCAAATAGTACAGAAAATGTTTGGGCAGGTAAGTTTAAAGGAAAAAACATGCCATCAGGGGTATATGTGTATTATGCAGAAATTGAGTTTATTGACGGGGCTATTTTGCCGTTTAGTGGAGAAATTACGCTGATTCGGTAAAGCACCAACGTAGCGTAACGCCTCCGGCTTGCGCCCCGTAGCACGGGCTTCCAGCCCGTGTTCCACATCACATAAGTTGGCAGAAATAAATACATAATTCATTAAAAATCAATGACAAAACAAAAGTCCGCTGAATAGCAAAGGATAAAATAACACGTTTGGTGAAATGTCTGGCTTGTAAATGAATGATTGTGTCTTATTAACTGCTGATGGTAGGTATTCCCAAAGCTACCTAAAACAAATGAGGGATAATTTATAATTTTTTTTAATTATGAAATCTTTTTTAATTATTTCAGCATTACTCATAGGAGGATTAGTATTTACTTCCTGTGAGCAGAATTTGCCAAGCATCGAAAATCCTGATGTTCATACACTTATTTCCTTACATAACAGTAGTAAGAAATCAGTGCAAAAAGATATTCCTATTTCTCCTCATTACCAAAGTGAAGTTACGAAAGCTTTTGAACATTTTCAAAACGACTTGCAAAGTAGAAATATGGACGACTTTTGGGCTGAGCACGAGATGACTCAAGTCGTAGAAGCAGCAGAATACTTTTTGCCTAACGAAAATAGTGAAAATGTTTATGCGTCACTAGCATCTAACTTTGATTTGACCACCTCTGAATACGAAAAAATGTTTCTCATAGTTGAGGTCGCAAAAATAGTTCCAGAGGTTTTTGGAGAGAGAAATGATTGTGCTGTAGCCGTAGCATCATATATAGTTACTGTTGCTGATGCCGTTTTTATAGGTGGTCCTGTTGGATTAGCCTATTGGGCTGTATCAATTGGCTTTGGAGCAGCAGGTATATATAATGGCTGTGGTTAGTCATCAAATTTTGCCTATCCTTAACAGTCAACTACTTATATTTTTACACAAAACAGCGCAAAGGTCTTGGATATTCGATGCTTTAACATCAAATATTAAAGACAAGCGTAACTGAATAATCGTGGCTGTTAATAACAATAATATCTACATTCATTTACTTAAGGCTGACCTCCACTTGGAGTGATAGCCTTAAGTATTTTAAATAATTTAGTCATGATTCATCTTCCTTACAAATATGCAGTTATTACCTACATAATTTTACAATTGATACTATTGTCTGCTTTCTTACTTTTGAGTGAGATTAGCCCGAGTGCATTCGTTTTATCCTCGTTATCACTAACATTTATGTTGATAGCTCTGTATTATAGTGATAAGCATTGGAAAAAGGAGAAGGAAAAAGAGGAACTAAATGTATAGTGAAGTTATCTAAACTGCTACGAGCTAATAATAACTTCTGCCAACACAGCATAGCACGCCAAGTGGGGCTACACGCCCCACCTGCGGCTATGCGGACCGATAGCTGTACTATTCGTCAGATATATCAGATGCGCCTTCTGCCTTATTCTCTGTTTCTTCTGACGAAACAGTATTAAGTTCCTTCTCGTTCTTGACTTTTCCTACTTCTTCAATGGGTGTTTCAGATGTTTCATCTACATCAGTTTCTCCCTGCGCTTCTTCTGACAAATCTGTGTCAAGTTCCATATCGTTCTTGATTCTTTCTACTTCTTCAATGGGTACTTTTACATATTTCGCTATTGACTCCACCCTCAATTCATTACCAATTAAAAGTTCTTTAATTAAGTCCATTTTAGCTTTTTCAATTCCTTGTAAGGTTCTACCGAAATAAGGATATTTTTAAATTATTTTACAATAAAAAATATTTATAAATAATTCATTTTTAATAATAAATAAATTACAAAATAATTTTAATTAATTAAAAGATGGCTATATTTCAGTGCGACCTTGTAAGAATCTAATATCCGTTTCTAAATCGTAAGTAATTGGCATTTTCTTAGCTTTTTTAATGAATAAGTCCTGTAAATTACGAAGTTTTGATAAAACTTTCAATTGTCTAACGTCAATTTTAGTGAGTTTTAAATTCGATTTTAAATAAAAAACAAATCATTTACAATTTCTTGATAACCGATGATTTATTTTCTTTACAGTTAATGTTTTCATTAACCGTAAAGAAAATAAATCTAAAATAAATCGTCATTCCGCACTTGATGCGGAATCTGTTGTCGCAAGAGCGTAATTTCAGACGGAAGCTACTGTTTAACATTCTGCCAAGCCATCACAGATTCCGCATCGAGTGCGGAATGACGGTTACTTTTTGAGTTTTATTTGGCTAAAGCCAAAGAAGACTGGGGGAAACTTTCCTACTAAGTAACGATAGGATAATAACATAACTTTTTTCGCATTTCACACTATCACCGATTTGTAGCATACTCATTATTTGGAAGCTCACGTTACGACTTGCACCAACACCCCCGAAAGTCCGAAATACACCCAACACTCCACCGCATTGGTACACGCCTTCATACGATGCAATATCGGCGCGACATCCTTCACCGTCGCATTGAGTTTTTTAATGTGAATAGCATTTGAATTATACTGAATAATCACATTCCCCTTATCCGTTTCCAATAACATATCTGTGACCGCTTCAAATAATTGTCCATTATTATTTTGTGAAACAGGATAATTTTTATACAATTTGTTAATTTTAATATTTTTTTGTAAAAAAGTATAAAAATTACTCGAAGCGTTCAATAAATATTTTTCCTCTACTATCCCCACCACTTCAAATTCATGGATAAGTTGGGTTGCTATTTTCTCTCGTTCAACATTGTCGGCATCCGGCATATCTGCAAATAAAAAGGCGCGATAGAGACTTGATACCGTGTGTTCGTCGGCATCATCTCGCGCTTTTACAGGTTGTATTTCGATTTGTTGGACAATATTAAATTTCACATCCTCGTTCTCAATAATATCCGGTTTCAACATCGGATGCGACTGACTTCCGGCACGTTCTTCAAAGTAATGCGCGACCTCCTGTTGCGCCCCTGCGTGTTCAAATTGTTTATCGAAAAAGGCAATCTTTGTATCTATCTGTATCGCTTTTTCTGCCCAAGTCCACGGCGACTCATAGCTTTCCGAGTCCAGTGTCGGAATGTTTTCATCGCCTTCATTCGATACACGATTGAGCCACTTTGTAGGGGCTTGCCGAGTGGGTAAAATGAGGTAGTCCCGTGCGCGAGTCATACCCACATATAGGAGTCGAGCCTCCTCTTGCAAGGCACTCATTTGGGCTTCGAGTTTCACTTTACTTTGGTCTATATTTTCTTGTAAATCAGTTCCTTTTACTTGGTCAGCATAAGGATTGATCCAATAGCGCAACCAGCGATTTGCCAACGGATTTTCCAAGTCAACTTCCTCATTTTCAGCGACAATGCTCATACCCCAAACCTTGTCGCGCAGCGTATTTTCTAAGCTGTGGCAAATCACCACATTCCACTCTAAACCCTTTGACCTATGATAAGTCATCACATTGACTGCTTCGGGATTTTCCCTCGCGCCTTGTTCGTCTTTGCTTTCGTTCGCTTTTTCATTTAGCCACAATAAAAAACCGCCTAAAGAAGCTGCGCTATGCAAGCGATTACAAGCGTCTTCGTAGCCGAGTGCGATTTTGCGAAGTGCGTCTATATTATCGAATCGTTGCCTTGCATTGCCCCACGTTGCTATGATGCGGCGCAAGTCCAACTCTTCAATGACCAAATTTAATAATTCGCTGCCCGATAGTTCGGTCACTTCTTGGCGAAGTTCGTCAAGTTGGTCAATTATCAGGTGAGTTTTTGTCCATTTATACGGACGTTCTCCTTTTTCTTTTTTATCCAAATAAGATAACCGCAATTCTATAATTTGTTCAATATCATAATTACTTGCCAAGCGTAATATTTCTGCGACTGACAGCGAATCTCCACTATACAAGATATATTTCAAGCAAGCCAAAACTAATTGAGCTTCAGGTGTATCGGTGAGTCCGTTGCGTGCGATGGCAGCTTTGAGACCTTCGCGGTGCAGAGCGTCCGCGACTTCGAGACAGTCCCGATTGCTGCGGCAAAGCACGGAAATATCACCCGGCATTGCCTTACGACACACACCCGTATGACGGTCAACGATGTGTAGCCCTTCTTCCAATAATTGCCTTACACTTGCAGCGATGCAGCTCTCCGTCCATGGCTTTCCGGGCGGGCGTTTGCCACCTTCATGCTGGAAGTGCCAATGCTTTAAAGCCGTATCAAGTTCGATGGATTCGGCGAGAAAATTTGCATTGCCTGACTTAGTGCGTTGTGGTTCGAGCGCAACCTGTTCCTGCGGCATGTGGGAAAAGGCTTTGCAAAATAAAGCATTAGCAGCATAGACCAAATCCTCGCGCGACCGCCACGAATATTTTTGAATATCTTCGGATTTCACGCCGCCCGTTTTTTCGATAATGGCTTGCATCAAGGCAGGTTCTGCACCCCTAAATCCATAGATAGATTGCTTAGGGTCGCCCACCCAAACGGAGTGATTCGCCAAACGCGAGAGTTTGAGAAAAATCTCCAACTGTATGGGGTTGGTATCTTGAAATTCATCGACCATGAGTAGGTCGATTTCGTCTTGTAAAACGGCTTTGACTTGCGGATGGTCGAGCAAGTATAAAACGCTGACTTCCATATCGGTATAGTCAATCAGTCCGCGTCGTTTTTTGTATAAATCGTACTCATTTAGTGCCGCGATAGCTATCTCAAAAATATGGCTCACAAAGGCGCGAATGTCCGCATGAAACTGCGGATGCGTATTGTGTTTAGCTGCCAAACTCGCGAGTTCTTCGTAATCTTCGCGGCTTTTTTTACCGATTTTCGCGCCACCTTTCCAGATGCGTACCCACTCGTACCAGTTGAGTTCGCGGCGAGCGGCGAGGTTATTTCGGGTGTTTTGTACATTGCTGAGAGTGGTTTGAGTGGTTTTGGTACTGTCCTCATTATTGCGAATATTATGCAACGTCATATCCATAAGGTCGAGAAATTGGGTGTTAAATTCCTCCGCCAACAAGTCTGATTTTTCCGGTAAATATTGGAAAAAGCTCTCCAGTGATTTGTCCCGACTTTCGAGCAAAATGGCTTCCGAAAAATTGTTACTTCGTGCAATATCCGTTAAGCTACGGACTTCCTTACGCCAATCATAGCGATCCTTTTTATTAAAACCCAATCGCTCGGCAAGGGCTTCCATTTCGCCAATCAAGGTAGGTTTCAGGATTGACGCCAGCGATTCGTTGAACATGACTTGCACATCTTCATCAGCAATAATATCGACTTCGGGCGATACGCCCGCCTCAAAAGCAAAGCGTTTGAGGAGCTTTGTACCCAAGCTATGTACCGTACCTATCATGGCATTGGCAAGGTCGTCGGCTTCGTCAGACATACCGCTTTCCAACAGCTTGACCCGTACTCGTTCCTGCAATTCGGACGCCGCTTTTTTAGTAAATGTAGTCGCAATGATGCCCGATGCACGGACTTTTTCGCCCGATTTTCCCTTGAGCAAATTGACCATTTCTTCTGTTAAGCGGTAGGTTTTGCCGCTACCTGCACCGGCGGAGATGATTCTTATATTCATACGTAACGGCGACTTCAGTGCCAGTTTTTAAAATCGTAAAGGCGATTTAATCGCCATGTTTTATTAAAAAATATGGTTTTTTGACAAATGTAGTGATAGGGGAAGAGGAAAAAACAACGGAATTAACCATTAAATAGACTTTGGACATTAGGTAACTGGGAAATTAGGTAATTAGGCTGACGAAAGCATAATTCGCTATTTATCAGCATAATAAAAATTTTAATAAAATTAATTTAAAATAAAATGCAAATTAACGTGAATTGTTGATAATGAACGATTTACCTAATTGCCCAGTTCCCTAATTACCCAATGTCCAAAGTCCAGCATTAAGTAGTGAGACAAAAATATCCTTAGTGAAAGAAATTAAATAACATGTGCCATTATACTCGTCTTTTTTCCGTCTAAGAATCCTTTGAAATCCTTACGTAGCTAATACCTAAGGGATGAAAAAAATAAAATTCATTTTCAAATAAAAAAATATTTTTTATTTTAAGTGCTGAAAATCAATGGAAAATCTATAAGTTTTTTTTAAAAACCTTATAGGTTTGAGCATCCAGCAGAAGTCTTTTGAAAAAATTGTAAAAGAACCGAAATTAAATAAGATATGCCATTATACTTAGGGAAGACGAAAAAAATAATCTAACCGTCTGAATTGTTCTTTTTCTTACATGTTTCACTAAATTCTCCTTACGTAGCTCGGCTGTGCGCGTCAAATTTAGCCAAACATATAAAAAAATAACCGCTTCATTTGGGGTAGATTATTTTCTTCCTCTTCCCTTATCACTGGATTTGTCAAAGAATCAAAAATATGCTGACATGGCGACTGTAGTCAACCTGTACTATCTACGCATCTATCAAAATGTTTTCCAATGCCAATAAACTATCAATATTATGCGCTGCGCCAAAGTGGTCAAGTGTGGGCAATGCTGCTTCCATTCCGCGTTGGATGGGTTGGTAGCCTTCCATGCCTTTGAGCGGATTGAGCCAGACGAGTTTTTTGGTGCGAAGTTTTATTTTTTCCAATTGGATGTGGAGGTCGTCAGGTTCGCCAGTATCGAGTCCGTCGCTGAGTACGATGGTGAGTGTTTTACCATTCAAAACACGCTTGCTGTGTTCATCATTGAAGGTTTTGAGGCAATCGCCAATCTTCGTACCGCTCGACCATGTTTGAGTATTCAAACTTAACATAGAGAGTGTTTCGGAGATGCTTTTTTTATTTAAAAAATCCGTAATACGTACCAATTCTGTGCTAAAAATAAAGGCTTCTACATTTTCAAAATTCGCACGTAGTGAATGTACGAATTTTAATAGATAAAAAGAATACTTATCCATAGAACCACTGACATCCAACAAAATAACCAACCTATACTTCTGCATTTTCTTTTTCCGTCGAATAAGTTCGAGCATGTTGCCACCATTGCTTAGGTTGCGGCGAATAGTTTGCTGAATATTGATTTTTCCTTTTTTACCTACTTTTGTTTTGCGTTTCAATCGCAGGCTCATTTGTTTCCAGAGTTGTTCGGCGAGTTCCTCCAAAATATCATTTTGCATCTGTTCTACGTGGGCAAAATCTGTTTTTCGGAGGGCATCGTTGTCGGTTGCGCCAGAGGTGTTGCGGGCTTCGTTGTCATCGTCTTGGGCATTGTCTCTATCCAAGCCCATCATGACCGCAGAGCCTTTGTTTTTCTTTTTTAAATTCGATTTATTTCGATATTTGGTTTCGCTTTTTCGGAGTTCTTTTTTCATTCCCCAATAGTCCTCAAACAACTTATCAAATCGCTCCAACTCATCTTGTCGCGTACAATATATCGCCGTCATAGCATATTTAAACGGCATATATTCTCCCCAAAGTCCCTCTGTTGCTGCTATCAACGCTTGCTGATTTTCGTGGATGCCCACATTGAGTTCATGGCTTCGGCAGACTTGGCTGAAACCTATAAAGGCTTGGGTGAATGATGTATGTTCGGTGTAATGCAAATTTTAATGAATGAATGTTGAATGAATGAATGAATGAATATTGAATGAATGAATGAATGAATGAATGAATGAATGAATATTGAATGAATGAATGAATGAATGAATATTGAATGAATGAATGAATGAATGAATGAATGAATATTGAATGAATGAATGAATGAATGAATGAATGAATGAATGAATGAATGAATGAATGAATGAATGAATGAATGAATGAATGAATGTTGAATAAATGAATATTGTGGAATCTTATTAAGTCATGCTAAATCTTCACGCCGCAAACCCCCTCCTTATTCCAATAAAGATTAAAATAAAAAAGCTGTACGCAATGAAAAACGGGATGATATAAATTTCCAAATTTAACACCAACATCACACTCATAATTAACAACTGCGAACCCAGACCCATCGTTGAAACGGTGGTCATAAACCACTTGGGAAACCATATGCTGTCCTCCGCCTTTTTATCCATCAGGTAAATGGCTTTATCAAAGTAACGATAAAATAAATCGTATAAAGCAAACAAAATATCAACGTGTTTCTGTTGTTCGCCGAGAAAAGCGATGGGTTTTTCGTACTCAAAAACTCGGCTTGTCGTGTCGCCACCAAAACGATTTCTCAAAATTACGTAATAATAATTGAAGAGCGTACCTTGCAATTGAATACCGATAAAAGCCAGTATGATATATAAGATTGGCGTAGCTGAAATGTAGCCGATAGTCAACAAAAACAAAAGGTTCAGAATAATATCGGCAACCGAATCCAAATATCTGCCTGTGTAGGAAGGTGTGTTTTTCACTCTTGACAACTCGCCGTCGGCGGCATCTAAAATAGATTTCCAAATCAAGAAAAAAGCAGCTGCCCACATATAATTATTGAGCATGCAAATAATAGCAAAGATGCCAGAAATGATGAACCAAATAGTGACGTGAACCGGAGTCGTTGAACTTGTTTTCAAGGAATTGGCGATGAATTTAGCGATGGGTCTTCCGTAATCAGATATATCTACAAACCTGTAAGGTTCGGGCAATTTAGGCATTAATATTTTTTTAAAAGAACTTTTTTATGTGTTTGTCTTTGAGGTAACACCTTTGATATAGGATTGTTTTAGGTCACATCAATTCACAATCGACACCAATTCTTTTTCCACCTTCGCAAAATCACTATTCGACTTCAATAAACACGACAACGTTTGCGAGATATTTTCCTCATTTAAATCCTTGATGTCGAGGGCGAGTACGCCTCTTGCCCAGTCGATTGTTTCGGCGATACCGGGCGATTTGTCGAGTTTCATTTTACGGAGTTTTTCGATAATTTTGACCATTTGCAAAGCTAAAGTATCTTCTACATTCGGCAGGTGTTTTTGGATAATTCTTAATTCTTTTTCCATCGAAGGGTAAGGCACCCAATGATACAAACAACGCCTTTTAAGTGCGTCGCTGAGCTCGCGAGTACGGTTGGACGTGAGGATGACGTAGGGTTTAGACTTGGCTTTTATCGTTCCCATTTCGGGGATGCTGATTTGGTAGGCAGAGAGCAATTCCAAGAGGAATGCCTCAAATTCTTCGTCGGCGCGGTCTATTTCGTCGATGAGTAAAACGACGGGTTTGTCAGCAGAAATGGCTTGCAATAAAGGACGTTTGAGCAAATAATCATCGCTAAAAATCATCGTCTCTTTCTCGGTAGCCGATAGGTCGGATTGTTCCTGAATCTTAATCGCCAACAACTGTTTTTGATAGTTCCATTCATAGACCGCCGAGTGTACATCCAAGCCCTCGTAGCATTGCAAACGTATCAAATCCGTCTGCAAATACGAGGCGAGTACATACGCCGATTCGGTCTTTCCTACGCCCGGATTGCCTTCGAGTAGTAGCGGTTTTTCCAGCTTGAGCATCAGGTACAGCACCGTTGCCAATTCCTCATCTACTACGTAGCCGAGCTGGTCCAGTATTTCTATTAAATCGTTTGGATGTTTCATAACGTAACGCGAGCTTCCAGCTCGTCATGGTTATTGTTAGTGAAATGATTTACTGCGAGCTAGAAGCTCACGTTACGATTTCCCACCAAAAAGTCGCTTGAAAAAATCTATGATACTTCCAAAAACACTTTTTGCAACCGTTCCTGCTAAAGCACTTGCATCCAAGGCGTTATCGTCTTGTTTGGCAGCGGCGGATTCGACGGGCGCGACCTCTTGAACGGTGACACTCGCATCCGAACCTCCGGCAGTGGATGTATTGGTATCGCTAATGGTGACGGGCGCAGATGAGGCAGCCGCCGCTACGGGTGCGGGCGCAGGAGCGGACGACGCAAGTTTGGCTTTGAAATTATCGACAAATTGATTGAGTAATTGGTCGGAAACGTCATTGATGAGGCGCGAACCAAATTGCGCCAGCATACCGATAATCGTAATATCCATTGAAAAATTGACGTGTGTACCGCCGTCTTTTTCAGTGAGTTTGCCGACCATGAGTAGGTCCGCACTGCCCTTGCCTTTGGAGTCCAAACCTCTGCCTTTGAGGGTCATTTGGCTGTTGGCTTCGTCGAGTTCGACGATTTCGATGTCGCCGGTATAGCTCGCCTTGATAGGTCCGAACTTTGTGACTACCGCACCTTTGTAGTTCGCATCATCGACCTTTTCGGTGATGGACGCACCCGGTACGCAAGTCACCACATCAGTGGGATCGGCGAGCGATTTCCAAACTTGTGCTATCGGGGCGGGGACGTGAAATTCTTTTGTTATTTGTGTTTTCATAATTTTTTACTGGTGGACGAGTTTTAAAGTGGTCGAATTCGACCACTTTTAGTATCGGCAACTAAAGTAGCCGTTTAAACAACATTCAATACCCAAACCTCATTTAAATGAGACTGTAAAGCCCCAAATAAAGTAAACGAAAACTAAGCACAAATGTTGAATCTCTCATTGATGTTTTGAATAAAGCGACATTACCCAAAAATGTTGTAAATGGCTTGTTATGTTGCTTTTAGGAAAAGTGTTTTGAGCAACCTTTTTTCCCATAAAAAAATAAAACCCTATAAAAGAAGCAACCGTCATTCCAAACTTGATTTGGAATCTGCCCGGCTTTTAGCACCATTTTAAATTGAAGCTCCTGTCTGACATTGTGCCAAGATGCAACAGATTCCGCGTCGGGGCGCGGAATGACGGTTACTCTCTACATTTCCGGACGCGGACTGGAAGTCCGCGCTACGTTAAATCTTCCCCATTTCCTTCAGTTTCTTCCAAATTTTGTATGGTGTAATTGGAATATCCATGTGTTTCACGCCATAGACGGAGAGGGCATCGACGATGGCATTGGCTATCGCCGGAGGTGCGCCGACTGTGGGGGATTCGCCTACGCCTTTCGCGCCAATCGGATGGTGTGGCGAGGGCGTGATGGTGTGCCCGGTTTCCCAACTGGGCGACTCTACGGCGGTGGGTACGAGGTAGTCCATAAATGTGCCGTTGAGGATGTTGCCTTGCTCGTCGTAAATCAATTCTTCGTACATGGCGGGGGCGATGCCTTGTGTAAGTCCGCCGTGTACCTGACCTTGTACTATCATCGGGTTGATGATGTTGCCGCAGTCGTCAATGGCGACAAAGCGGCGGACTTTTATCTCAAATGTCTCGTTGTCAATATCGACTACGCAGATGTACGCGCCCGATGGAAAGGTGAGGTTCGGCGGGTCGTAATAGTGCGTGGCTTCAAAGCCGGCTTCCATGCCTTGCGGGTGGTTGGTGTAGGACGCAAAGACGATTTCTTGTATCGTTTTCGCTTTGTCGGGTGCGCCTTTGACGAAAAATTTGCCGGGTTTCCATTCGAGGTCTTCTTCGCTGACTTCGAGGAGATAAGCGGCTATCGTCTTGGCTTTTTTGCGAAGTTTGCGGGCTGCCATTGCTGCCGCTGCGCCTGCCGTTGGCGTGCTTCGACTGGCGTAAGTGCCTAAGCCATAAGGGGCTGTGTCGGTGTCGCCTTCTTCGACTTGGATGTGTTCGGCTGGGATGCCGAGTTCTTCGGCGATGATTTGGGCGTAGGTGGTTTCGTGTCCTTGTCCCTGCGATTTTGTGCCGAATCGCGCAATGGCTTTTCCGGTCGGATGCACACGGATTTCGGCACTGTCAAACATTTTAATACCTAATATATCAAAGTCTTTGGAGGGTCCCGCGCCGACGATTTCCGTAAAGGTCGAAATGCCTATGCCCATGAGTTTGCCTTCCTTGCGCTTTTCGGCTTGCTCGATGCGGAGATTGTCGTAATCTATGGCTTTCATTGCCAATTTGAGTCCGGCTTCGTAATCGCCGCTGTCGTATTCCCAACCTGTGGGCGATTTCCACGGGAAGTCCTCTTTTTTAATGAAATTTTCAAAGCGTAATTGCGCCGGGTCTTTGCCGACTTCTTTGGCAAATACATCCGTGATGCGCTCTATCGCATGTACCGCTTCTGTCACGCGGAAACTGCAACGATACGCCACACCTCCCGGCGGTTTATTGGTATAAACGGCATCCGCTTCCATGAATGCAGTGCCGTAATCGTAAGACCCCGTTCCGATAGAAAACAAGCCCGTCGGAAACTTGGAAGGGTTGGCGGAGGCATCGGTGTAGCCGTGGTCGGCAAGGACTTTGAAGCGAGTCGCTTGGATTTTTCCGTCTTTTGTACCTGCCATTTCTACATCAATATGGTAGTCGCGCGCGAAGGAATCGGCTTGGAGATTTTCGCTTCTATCCTCAATCCATTTCACTGGCGAACCCGTCAAAAAAGACACCGCAATCGCAATAATATAGCCCGGATAAACGGGTACTTTTCCGCCAAATCCGCCGCCAATATCGGGCGAAATGACTCGTATTTTTTCTTCTGTAAGTCCGACATGTCCCGCCACGAGCGCAATGACCGTCCGTATGGCGTGCGGTGCTTGGGTGGTCATGTACATGGTGAGGTGGTTATCGACTTTATCGTAGTTTGCCACGCAGCCGCAAGTCTCAATCGACGCAACATGTATGCGCGGAATGTACATGTGTTGCTTCACGACGACATCCGCATCTGCAAAGACCTTATTCGTAGCTTCTTTGTCGCCCGCTTCCCAATGCCAAATGTGGTTGTTGGTTTGGTCTTCTTTGTCGGGGCGCATGAGTGGTGCGTCTGCGTCGAGTGCTTTGTGGGCATCCATGAGTGGTGTCATAGGTTCGTACTCGACCATGACGGCTTCTTTCCCATCTCGCGCAATGTATCGGCTGGTCGCTATGACCGCCGCCACTTCCTGCGCTTGGTACATGACGGTGTCTGTCGGCAATACCATTTGCGTGTCAGACATCAAAGTAGGCATCCAGTGCAAGTTGTATTTCTCCAAATCCTTGCCCGTCACCACAGCAACTACGCCAGGGATTTCCAATGCTTTTGTTGCGTCTATATTTTTTATTTTGGCATAAGCATACGGACTACGAACTATGTCCATATACAACATGCCGGGCAAGGTGACATCATCGACATAGTTGCCTTTGCCTTGTATAAATCGTGCATCTTCTTTGCGCTTCATGGAGTGCCCCATGCCGCCGATTGCCTTAGATGTTTTGCATTTAATCATAACAATGAATGAATTTTGAATGAATGAATGAGTGAATTTGAATGCCATAATGGGTTAATGCTGTAATGTTCTTTCTTTCGTAGTATCAAACCATTCATTCATATTAATACGATGTGCGAGACATTGAATCCACATATACACTGTACTTTACATATTCTATTTAAATATCGATGAAAAGTATCCGTGATTTTCATCTTGTTTAAATCTATGTTCAAATTTTTCTTCAGGAATAAAAATTGACCTTCTTTGTAAAAGTAAGGAGATTAATTTTGGAGATGTTGGCTCATTTAGAGTAAGTCTTATTTGATGAACTATACTGGCAACATCTAAAATCCAATTTAACCAATTATTTACTTCTTCTAAATGGAAGGCAATTGAAGGAGGGTCATAATGATTAAAATGGTTTCTTATCATTCTAATTTGATTAAATGATGCCATATATTTTCTATCTTTAGATGCTTTCCAGTTATTTGATACACCCACTTCAATTTATCATTTAATTTTCTACCATGTCTTACCCCGAGTTTTTCTCTGTCGAAAAACCAACCCTTCAATGGAGAGTATTCCGCTTTTAAATAAATTTGATTGAGAGTAATATCTAAGAAAGAAATAATGTCATTTAACAATTGTTTCAAGGTATAAAACCAATCAAAAGTGAGGGCTTTCTCCGAATTTGAAATTAGATAGTCCCTATTTTCAATTATCTTTGCTATTAAGGTCGCACTGAAATATAGCCATTTTTTAATTAATTAAAATTATTTTATAATTTATTTATAGTTAAAAATGAATTATTTATAAATATTTTTTATTGTAAAATAATTCAAAAATATCCTTATTTCAGCAGAACCTATTAAGAATGGGCTAAAATTTGATAAGAGTATGCCTTCTCTATTTGTTTTTGTATGGATTGGAAAGGTACTACCATAATGTTGTTGTAGAAAACCGTCCTCAACGTATAAAGCATTACCATTTTTATCTAAAATATGAGCGTTGTAAGATAGTTCTAAACCTGAATCTGACCAAGTAGCATTACAAATACAGGACTACCGAATTGACTGGTACACCAATATTAATGCTCATTTGAGCTATATTTATCTCTTCTTTCATTACATACATTTATCGTTTGGAATTTCAAAAGTAAAAACTGAAACTCCTGTTTAATATCCTGCCAAGCCACCACAGATTCCGCATCAAGTGCGGAATGACGTTTTGCTTTTGGGTGTGCTTGGTGTGGGTCTTTGTTATTGGGGAGGAACGATTTGCAAAATCGTTTTACGTTAGACAAATTCCGGTTCAGTGGAGGGCAGTTCTGCGCCTCTGATTTTCGCGCCGGCGTATTGTATGGCTTTGACGATGTTGTTGTAACCCGTACAGCGACACAAGTTGCCGGAGATACCCCAGCGAATTTCTTCTTCGGTGGGGTCGGGATTTTTTTCGAGTAATTCTACCGCACGTAGCATCACGCCGGGTGTGCAGAAGCCGCATTGCAAGGCATGGTTTTCTTTGAATCCTTCTTGTATCGGATGCAAACCTTCGGCTGTTGCCAAGCCTTCTACGGTGGTGATGTCTTTGCCATTGGCTTGTACAGCGAGGATTGTGCAGGATTTGGCGGATTTGCCGTTGATCAAGACGGTACATGCACCGCAACTCGAGGTGTCGCAACCAATGTGCGTTCCAGTCATCGCGAGGTTTTCGCGGATGAGGTGGACGAGTAGTAAGCGAGGTTCTACGGAGGCAGTCTTTTCTACGCCGTTGACTTTTAATTTTATTTCGTGCATGGTGATTCGTTAATTCGTTGACTCGTGATTCGTTATTCGTTGACTCGTGATTCGTTGATTCGTTGACTCGTGATTCGTTGACTCGTTGACTCGTGATTCGTTAATTCGTGATTCGTTGACTCGTTATTCGTTAATTCGACGGTAAATGACGAATTATTACAAAACCGTATTTTTTATTTATTTGCTTCGCAAATGTAGGACGTCTTCCTAACACGAGCAGACAGGAATGTCTGTGTTACGTTCTTGAAATGGCTTTTTTTATCATTCGTTTTGTGATGACTTTTACCATATCGCGTTTAAATTCTTCGCTGCCTCGGAGGTCGTCGTTGGGACTGCAATCTTCGGCGGCGAATTGGGCAGCGCGGAGGATGTCGTCGTCGGTGAGGCGTGTGCCTGTTAGGGCTTCTTCTGAACGTTTGGCACGTAGCGGTAGTGGGTTGACATTGGTGAGTCCGATGCCTGCGCTTTTGCAAGTACCGTTGTCATTCATGGTAATAACTACGGCAACTCCGGCAGTGGCGTAATCGCCGACTTTGCGTTCGAGTTTGTGGTAAGCGGTTCCTGTTTTGCTACTGATGGCAGGCATGCGTAGGGCGGTGAGGATTTCGCCTTGTTGTACAGCGGTGGTGTAGAAGCCGTAGAAAAATTCGTCTATAGATACCCATCGGCTGCCTGTCGAGTTGGTGATTTCGACTTCTGCGCCTAATGCTATCATGACGGCGGGGTGGTCGTTGGCTGCGTCGCCGTGGGCGATGTTGCCGCCGAGTGTGCCGAAGTTGCGGACTTGTGGGTCGGCAATGAGTTTGGACGCATCGGTGAAGATGTGGTATTTGCTGCGAATGATGGACGATTCTTCTAAATCGACCTCGCGGGTCATTGCGCCAATGTGGAGGTAGCCGCCTTCTTCTTTGATGTAGGATAAGCCGGGAATGTTGTTGATGTCCACTAAGTGCGTGGGTGCAGCAAATCGCAGTTTCATCATTGGCAAGAGGCTGTGTCCTCCGGCGAGTATTTTGGCATCTTCGCCGTACTCGGCGAGTAATGCAATGGCATCGTTTATCGTAGTCGGCGCAGCATATTGAAAGCCTTCAGGTATCATATTTTAATGATTAACGGTTGATGGTTGATGATTAATGATTAATGATTAGGGAACGCGAAATGAATAACTTTACCATCTTGACAGGATATTTTGCCCTCGTTTTGCAAGTTGATCCCCAATAGTTATCGGGAGAAAATATCAGCATTTATAAGAGTTCCAAAGCCCAAACCGGAAACAAACTTTCTCAGTAGTCATTCAAGAATGCAAATTTATTTATTTCGCGTTCTTAAGTACACTGTTTCACAAATTTATTTACTTTTTTGAGTATTTCTTTTAAAATGACTCTTCACCAAAAAATCCTTAAATACAGTGAGTATTCGCGTCATTTTTAGTTCGTCTAAAGAAAAAACAACGACGCGAAGAATGTACATTTATTTTATTCCTGATACTTATAAGGTTTTGAGGCATTATTTTGTGCTGTATTTTAAATCAAAGATATTATTCTTTTCGGTAACTACATAGCGGAATAAAATAATTTATTTTTTTAAAATGAGAGTAAACGTTTTGTGTAGGAAATGATCTATATGCGTTTTATTTTTTAGGTTCTTTGACAAATTCCGTGATTGTTCGTTTTTCTGCCTCGCGATTATTCGTCCCTTGCGTAAGGGATAGTAGGTGTTGTTTGAACTTAAGGGAAGACGAAAAAAATAATCTACCCGTCTGAATTGTTCTTTTTCTTATATGTTTCACTAAATTCTCCTTACGTAGCCCAGCTATGCGCGTCAAATTTAGCCAAACATATAAAAAAAATAACGGCTTCATTTGGGGTAGATTATTTTCTTCCTCTTCCCTAACGTAGCGATAGCGGAGTGGAGAGAGTGCCGGATAGCCCGACCCCCGACTGATAAGGAGGGGGATACGCCCAAATTTTCATTCACTTCACTGGATTTGTCAAAGAACCATTATTTGTTGTGGAAAGGTTGTGTACGTACTGGTCGGTAGTTGAGAAACGCGAAGAATGTACATTTATTTAATTCCTGATACTTAGTAGTAAGTATCAGGAACAAAATAAATGTATATTCTCGACTTGTTTTTTTTCCTTTGTACTTCACCAAATTCTCCTTAAATAACCCGTTATTCGTGTTAAATTTGGCTCGTGTAAGGAAAAAATAAAGGCGTGAAAATGTAGTGTTTATTATCTTTTCATCCATAGGATGAAAGAGTAATGTATTGAAAATTCCAAATGACAAATTCCAATCAAGGGTGTGTATTGGAATTTGGAATTTGTTATTTAGAATTTAATTGAGTGTGTCACAAATCGGTGGTAACGGCAATCCAAAACTCCAAACCAAAACGTCTTTCTGAATTTATTTCAGAATCCCCTATGCCACAGGGCGCGATTTTGATATGAGCCTTAATTTTGCATTTCATTATAAATCAACAAATTGCAGCTTTCTTGTAACATTTGTTTTCTATCGCTTGGGAAATTCCGAAATAAATTCAGAAAGACGGTTGATTTTTGGTTTTTTATTTTTTTGGACTGACCACTGATTTGTGACACACTCAATAGACTTTATTTAATCAAGGTTTGGCGATGGTTATTCTCTTAGAGAAGTCACCTATTTCGGTATGAAGCGTAATGAAGTAAATACCGCTTGGCAGTTCGCGAGTATGGACTTGGATGTTGTTTTGACCTGCTGAATATTTCGTGTTTTGTATGGATTGTACTCGTTGACCGAGTGCATTATACATGCTCACGCTCACCTCGCTTGTTTCGTTTAAGTCAAAAGAAATATTGAAATTATCGTGTGCCGGATTGGGAAATGCTTTGAAGGTTGTTTTATCAATGAGCCGTTGGATATCGGTGATGATTTCGTTGGTGATATTGAGAACGATGCGATCTTGTGCGCCAAAATCGTCGCCTGTTGCAAGCACCGTACCGTCTTGATTGGTGATGGTGTATGAGCCTTCACCATGGTTGCAGCATATGCCATCGCCCCAATCGTCAATGATATTGAAGACGTAACAACCGGAGGGGATTATAACGGTATCATTGGAGGGATAGGAAACGATGTAGTTTGTGTTATTGGCATATCCTGCTTCGCTGCACGCGCCTGTCGTGGGGTCGTATTCTATGGTGCGGCTTCCTGCGGTAGCGTCTACGTTTCCGCCTGTGTTGATGATTGCACCTGTTTCATTGGTAAAGTCCCATTGTGTCTCACAACCAAAGCCATCGGTTCGTATAGAAATGGTGATACGCTCGGCAAATTGTAGGGGTGCAGCTTCTACGGTTTTCGTAAAAGTGTTGCCATCTGCCATGCCATTGGTTGTGAGTATGGTCGCTGTGATAGTCGTTGCTTCGGTAATGATTGTATTAAATGTTAGTTTAATGTATTGGTTGGGAGCTAATGTACTCACCCAATTTACGGTGTCGGCTTGGATATCTGACGCGAACTCAATTTCAGCAGTATTAATCGTATCCGTACCTGTATTCATCAAAATCAGTTGGGGTTTGAGTGCGCCGCAAAACACTTCGTTGGACATATCAATGATGGTGAGTTCGTTTGCTGTGCTTGTCGGTACACATTTATTATGCGTGATGTACATGCTTGATGCCGTAGGATAACCTGCTGTGTACAAATCTGTTGTAGTGGTGTCGGCACATACGGCAATGACGGTCGGTGTGTCAGTGATGCCGTATTGGGCAGCTACATCTTGTGCATTGTCGATGATGGGAAAGTCCGTGCCTGTGAGCCAATTTCCGGCAGTGTAGAGTCCTTCGCCTTGTAATGCGTTCATTCCTGAAAGGCTGTCTATTTCCAACAATAGAAAGACCATTTCATCGGTACCGCTTGGACCGTAGAGGGCGTTGGCGGTGTTCATGTTTCCTGTTTCATGGAAATTCCAACATTCGCTACAATCGGTGGTGGAGAAATTGAGGACAACCGTTTTCCCTTCATTTATGTAGGAATAGAGGTTGTGCGTAGTCCCGTCGGTATCGGTCAGTATAAAATCTGGCGCTTGTGCATTCAGATTTGTGAGTGCGCTAATTAGTAAAATCGTCAGTATATATCTCATGGATTCGTTTGTTCGTTATTCGTTATTCGTGGATTCGTTATTCGTCAGCGATTGACGAGTCAACGGATAACGAAAAAGAGTGCAAAGCAACAAAAATTATTCCGTTTGAACAACCTTATTTTTAACTTCAATCTCAAAATCAACTGCAAGCTCAATGAGAAATTGTTTCAATTTCGTTGAAATAGTTATTTGAAGTTGAGATTGAGGTTGAGGTTGAATTTGTTAAGGTTGATATAACGCTTATTTGGCGGTATTTGCTGCTTGCGTATGGATATAAAAAAACTCGCTTCCAAAAGGAAGCGAGTTTTTTATTATATATTAGACTTTATTTAGAAATATTTTGTATGCAGCTAACATTGTCCTTTTCCGATACTCTTCTCCTATTTTTCGCTCCGTACCGTAGGGTATGCAGCTCAAAATGAGGCTCGATTATCGAAAAAATACAAAATTCCATGCATACAAAATATTCCTAAATAAAGTCTAATTTACTGCTTATTTTGTAAGTACAACTTTCTTTGCGATAGAATTGCCTGCCGCGTTGAGGCGTACTATGTATACGCCGCTTGCGAGGTCGTTCATTTCGATGTTCTGTATGTGTGAACCGCTTGTAAGTGTACCCAAGTTGAGTGTCATAACTTGTGCGCCGAGCATATTGTGAACAGAAATTGTGGCGTCTGCCCCTGTTTCTAAAGCGAAATCAAGTGTAAGATTGCCTGAAGTCGGGTTAGGGTTTACTGTGAAGCCTTCCTCAGTTGTAATCACCGCATTATTATTAACAGTCATACCGCCTGAAAGTATCATTATCTTATTTTCACTTGAGCCAAATTCTCCTCCTTGTAAGAGCATATTACCATTTTCATCAGATAAAGTGTATGAGCCTACGCCATAATCGCAGCAAATACCATCACTAAAAGCGTCAAAGATTTCGAAGTCATAACAATCATCTTGTGGCAATAACATATTATATACGATAGGGTCGGTATTTCCGTCCGTGTATGGACCGCCGGAGTAGATTACATCACCTGTCGAAGTACTAAGTTTCCATGTAGTTTCTGAACCGTGGTTGTCTGGTACTATTTCGAGAATAATGGCATTTTTATCTATTACAGGAGCCAAAAGAACAGTAGTTGTATAGTCATTATCATCATCATCTTCGTCTGCAACGCCGTTTGGATTTTCGATAGAAACATTGATTATATTCTCTGTTTCTGCTGTAAATACATAATCAGGTAAAGTAATATGTTCTCTTTCAAGTATACCCAAAGCACCTGTCCATGCGTAAGTTTCAGGAGAACCGCCATTAATACTATAAATGATGTCTGCTGTAGTCAACATTGAATTGCCGCCATTTTGCAAGGTAAATACAGGCGAAATCATCTGCTCACCATTACAAATTCTCTCCGGTAATCCACTTATATTGAACGCCGTAGCATTATTAGAGAGTGCAGCGGTAAGTTCTACATCAGTGTCTTTTGCTGCTTGATGAACGACTTTGTCGTTATCGTCTTGTAAAAAAGCAACAATTTGCAATTTAGAGTAATTATAAATCGGAATATCTGTCAAGTCAAGCGTTTCGTTGATAGTATAGCTATCTCCTGCTTCCCAAACGTTACTCAAATCTGTACCGGCAGAACCTGTAGCGAATTTTTTAAAGACATGATGAAATTCAGTTTCCCCATTTGTGCCACCCGGTACATCTGCATATTGGATAGTTCTCTCAACAAGTGCTATTCTAAGTTTGAAGTTGCCGTTTGGTATGTCCACAGCATCTGTTGCAGTCAAATCACCTGTGATAGTGACGACTTCTGCCTCATAAGCACCGCTTATATTTAGGTCAAAAGCAGCAGTTTCGCTATAGGCTGCATCAATATCCGCTTGTGAAAAACAAGAAAGAACACCTTCTTGGTTAGCTGTTGAACAATCATTTGCGATATATGTGCCATTGTTAAGGCCTACAGGTACAAACTGAAAGCCATAGTACTCTACACGGTCTAGTATTTCATCAGGATTGTCCAGATTCATCTGGTCAAAACCGGGCAAAGGGGTTTGGTATTTCAATACGACTACTTTATCTTCATTGGCATCCAATAAAGCATCAAAATCAGGATTTTCCATGGCACAAGGACCGCACGAAGCTTGTGTTCCTTCTTCTACAAACACCATTTTAGGTGATTGCGCAAAACCTTGAAAGGCAAATAGGGTACATAATAGAGTGAAAAGAGTGAATTTCGTTTTCATATATAATTATATTTTTAATATAAATAAAATAATTTAAATAAGTGCGAATGGTAGGTCTTTTAGAAACGAGGCATAAATAAATTGAGTATGTCACAACTCGGTGGTAATGAAAATCCAAAACTCCAAATCAAAACGTCTTTCTGAATTTATTTCAGAATCTCCTATGCGACAGGGCGCGATTTTGATATGAGCTTCAGTTTTGTATTTTATTATATATCAACAAATTACAGCTTTCGTGTAGCATTTGTTTTCCATCGCTTGGGAGATTCTGAAATAAATTCAGAAAGACGGTTGACTTTTGGTTCTTTTTATTTTTTGAACTGACCACTGATTTGTGACACACTCATGTAAAATAAGCATTCAATTCCTGCCCTTCCATTTAACTTAAAATTAATGTAAGAATGATATACCAAGTGATATATTATTTCGTGTCAACTGCAAAATAACAAAAAAAAATTGTGAAATTATCTTCTTTATACAAAAAAAATGACTATGTATTTCATTTTTTGTTTTTCTATTGTTTTACTCACATTTTACATTATTTCAATTTGAACCCAAATCATATTATCGCTGTTACTTGTATGCCTCAATAATAAATCTAATAATAAAATGAAATCTATTTCCGTTTTTTGGTTTAGGAGAGACCTTCGTCTACATGATAATGCTGGACTTTATCATGCCTTAAAAAACACGCCCGATGTACTTCCGCTTTTTATTTTTGATACCGAAATACTGGACGATATTGAAGATAAAACGGATGCCCGTGTTACTTTTATCCATCAAGTTATCAGCAACTTGAAAAGTGACTTGGAAAAGAAAGGTAGTTCCTTGCTCGTCAGGTATGGAGAACCTCTTGATATTTGGCAACAACTCACCAAAGCCTACGACATTCAATCCGTTTACACCAACCACGATTACGAACCTTATGCGATAAAACGTGATACTACTATACGTGATTTTTTAGCAGAAAAAAACATCGAACTACACACCTATAAAGACCATATTATTTTTGAAAAAAGTGAGGTCACAAAAGATGATGGTTTACCCTATACCGTTTTTACGCCTTACAGCAAAAAATGGCGCAAAAAAATGGATTCTCGCATGTCTACCTTCCTTAATGAACAAGGTAAAGAGAAAGCGGTTTCTTATTATTTCAAACCATATCCTAACGAAAAATATTTCAATAATTTTCACCAAAGCCCTCCCCTGCCCCACCTCGAATTAGAGGATATGGGTTTTAAGAAAAGCGACATCGCGTTTCCTTCAGAAAAGGTCGCACAGGGAACAATAAAAAAGTATGACGAGACACGGGATTTTCCTGCATTAGATGGTACTTCTCGATTGGGTGTTCACTTTAGGTTTGGTACAATTTCTATTCGAGAAAAAGCACGCAAGGCACTCACACTCAATGCCACTTATCTCACCGAATTGATATGGAGAGATTTTTATGCACAGATTTTATCGCACTTTCCGCATGTTGTTACCAATGCTTTTCGGGCGAAATATGAAGCGATACCGTGGCGTAATAATGAGGAAGAATTTGAAAAATGGTGTGCCGGAAAAACGGGTTATCCTATCGTAGATGCAGGCATGCGTGAGCTCAACACGACGGGCTATATGCACAATCGTGTACGCATGGTTGTGGCGAGTTTTTTGACCAAACACCTTTTAATAGATTGGCGATGGGGCGAGGCGTATTTTGCTAAAAAACTATTGGATTTTGATCTCGCAAGCAATAATGGCGGCTGGCAATGGGCAGCAGGATGCGGTACGGATGCCGCACCGTATTTTCGTATTTTTAACCCAACGAGTCAACAACAGAAATTCGATAAAGAATTTACTTATATAAAAAAATGGGTCAAGGAATTTGGTACGTCCAGTTATCCTGTTCCGATGGTAGACCACAAATTTGCACGCCAAAGATGCTTAAAAACCTACAAAGAAGCACTTGCTAAAACAACGTAAATGTTAAAATGTGACATTTTTTACTTAGTATTATAGTTATTGACTTAATATTTATTACATTTGAGGTGTGACATCCCCTATGTGAAAGAAATTAAATAACATGTACCATTATACTTGTTCTTTTTCCCTCTAAAAAACACAAAAAACAGTTCCGTAGCGATGCTATGCAAGGATTTTTTGAATTCTTTAGAAGGTCGCACTGAAATATAGCCATTTTTTAATTAATTAAAACTATTTTATAATTTATTTATTATTAAAAATGAATTATTTATAAATATTTTTTATTTTAAAATAATTTAAAAATATCCTTATTTCAGCAGAACCTTAGAAGAAAAAATTACGGCGCATTATGGAACAATTTATTTAATTTCTTTCGCATAGTAGAATTTTCAATTGCAAACCAGCTAATATTTTTTATTTTTTTACAATTTGTTGTGTAAAATGTTCATGCCCTATCATTCAATTTAAAAACCATAAACTCATAACATGAAAAAAGTTATTTACTTATTATTACTTACATTTTATTGTAGTAATTTCATTATTGCTCAATCAAACTCTATTGTGGATAAAATCGCAGCAAATAGTGCGGTTCGTCCTTACGAGACTACCGATCCTAAATGTGCTACGATGGACGGATTAGACTATCGTATCGCCAACGACGTGGATTATGCGAAATTTCATAACGAGGCAATGTCTATGGCAAAATCAGCCAGTTCGGCTATTCCTTGTGATGGCACAAATTCGATTGTAGTTCCTGTTGCTTTTCACTTTGCGCCAGGTATCGTCACTTGTGGTGATTCAGATTGCTTGCTGGAAGAAGTACAAGATCAGTTGGATGCTATGAATTTGGCTTTTGGTGATAATACAGGTACAGCTGCAGAAGGGGTTTGTCCTGCTGCCTATCAAGATGCTAATGGAAATAGTGTAGCCTCTACGGGAACTTGTATTTCCTTCTGTTTGGCTATTCCTCCTACGGGAAATGCTCAAGGACTTGACCCTGCTTGCGACCCTCCAATTACCATTGGTGCATTTACCGGTGGTATTAATGCTGGTGGTAACGGCGCACCCGGCTGGGGCGGTATTATGAATCTTTTTATTGTCAATAATAACAGCTGTTTAGGAGTTGCTGATGGTATTCCCGGAGCCGGAAATGGTGATGGAGTTTCTACCTGTGCCACCGCTTTTGGTGGTTTTGGGGAGTCTGCTGGCTGTGGGCTTGACGATGAAGCTACTTATAATCTCGGTGCTACCATGGTACACGAAATTGGTCACTACCTTGGTCTGTTTCACACGCACGTAGATGGTCCGGCTAGTTGTACAGATAATGATGTAGCTGCTCCCGGTCCATTTAACGTTAATGATACACCTATTATGGCAGGTCAATTTTATGGCTGTCCTACGGGTTGTGTGACAAACGGTAATAATACCCCTGCAGTTAATGGTGCTATTCTGCCAACTGCAAGCTGTTTTAATTCTCCCATACCAACGGCTAATTTCATGGCTTATACCGACGATGGTTGTATGAGTATGTTTACGGAAGATCAAGCACAGGTGATGAATTACTGGGCAAATCAATTATTTGGAGAAAGTGATAATGTATGTTCTGCTGCATCTCCTACCGAATTGCCCAATGCTTGTTTAGACCAACCTTGTGTGTTAGTTTGTCCTACTATGGTGATCACACCTTACGCAGATGCAGAAGAGATTTGTGCTATCGCGGGTGATTATGCTTTACCGACTGACTTCAGTTCAGTTGTATTGGATGATGATTCTGATGCTGTTTATATCTGGAGTACTGGAAACTATTTGAGTATGGGCGGTGTCACTGCGGGTGCTACTTACACACCTGCACCACCTACTTGTGCGCCAGAAGAAGTTACTTTCTACCTGAATGTAGATTGTGGTACTACGCCACTCATGCCAACGTTGGATGCAGGTACATTGGTACTGACTGTTTATCCTGACCCATCAACTTTTGCTCCGGCTGATTTAGTTACTTTCACCGATGGTACTTGTGCTGCACCTACATGGGTAATCACTGCCGGATGCGAAGCCTTTGTAACTGTCACTGCTACTGATGCTCCCGCAACTATCAACCCCGGTGATGCCGGAACAGTCAATCATGATATTGTTTTAGGCTATCCGGTAGCTTGTTGCTGTGCTGCCGAAGTTGCTGTCCAAGCAGAAGTAAGTGCCGACACTCCCGTTACGATACCAGATGGCACAGGTTCTGCGGATCCGGGATGCTCAACATTAACTATACCTGACGGTGGCTCAATTACCGATGTCGTTATAGATTTAGGAATTACACATACTTGGGTAGGTGATTTGGTGATTACGCTGACCAGCCCAGCAGGAACGATAATCACTTTAGGAAACCAACCAGGAGTACCCGTTTCCAACTTCGGCTGTGACGGAGACGATATAGCCGTTGCTTTTGATGATGCAGCTGCTAACACAGCAACTGATTTTGAAAATGCTTGTGCCAATGCACCCGCTATTTCAGGTGCTTATCAGCCCGTTGATATGTTATCCACATTTGATGGTGAAGACGCTGCGGGTGACTGGACAATCTGTGTATCTGACGCTGTAAATGAAGACTCCGGTACAATTACCAGCTTTGGTGTGACCGTAGTAGCACTTGCGCCTTGTACAGACCCTGCAGGGTGTACGCTTATGGATACAGCCGCCTACAACTGCGCCGCTTCCGGCGTAGGTTACTGTGATAATATTTGTTTTGCAGAATATGTGGCTATGCCCGGACCAGATGATTTTATTGATGCTACGCTTTGTATGACTGCACTTGGTTGTGCAGATAGTCCCGATGCCAGTTGCCTTCAAACACTAGCTTGCGACGATGCTGATCCATGTACAGAAAATGAAATGGAAACGACTGTAATAGAAACAGGCGAAGTATGTACAGCATGTGGTGGCGGAACAGCCATTGCGGCATGTTCAATACCTGCAACACCCACAGCTTGTGATGATGGCGACCCATGTACAGAAAACGACATGGAAACTTTGGATTCATGTGATGCAACTGTAGTTTGTACGCCTTGTGCCGGAACACCCGTTGCGGCATGTTCAGTACCCGCAGCGCCTACAGCTTGTGATGATGGCGACCCGTGTACAGAAAATGATATGGAAACTTTAGATTCATGTGATGGTGTAAGCGTTTGTGTACCATGTGCAGGTCAAGTTATCATGCCATCTTGTGGCGACCCTACAGCGACTAACTATGACATGGATGCCACTTGTATTGATAATACAATTTGTACTTATGGCGAATATTGTGATAATATCTGCTTCGCAGAATTCGCGCCTAATCCAGGTATCAATGATACACCTAATGCGACACTTTGTGTAACACCACTTGGTTGTGCTGACAATCCTGACGCAAGCTGTATCGGTACACAAGCCTGCGATGATGGTGACCCATGTACTGCTGGTGAAATGGAAACTTTCATTCTTGCAAGTGGAGTCTCTTGTGGCGATTGCGGTTTAAGCGCAACTCCCGTAACTCCAGCTTGTGGCGACGATACAGCTACGAACTACGACGCTACGGCTACCTGTATAGATAATACACTTTGTACTTACGCACCTTGTGAAGATGCCATTTCAGGTACAGTTACACTATCAGGTTGCGATTTCACAGGTACTAGCGTAACAATATATGATGCAAGTGGCGCAGTAGTAGGTACAGCTATGACAGATGTTATGGGTAATTATACACTCGCAGGTACATTTGCTTGTGGAACATACTCTGCTGAGTTGACTGCTGCACCTCCATGCTATATTGATGAAGGCGGAGATTTAGGTCCACGACAATTCACTGTTAATGGCGATGGTACTGCGGATGGTTTCAACTTCGCACCTATTCCTGCTAACATCCCAACCGTAGGACAATGGGGACTCATTATCCTCGGATTGATGATGTCTATTATTGCTATCGTTGGAATTAGAGAAAGAAAATTAAATGGAATTTATAGCTAAGTGAAAGAAAATAAATAACTTGCCCCATTATGCTTGTTCTTTTCCCTTCTAAAAAACACAAAAAATAGTTCCGTAGCTATGGCTATGCAACGATTTTTTGAATTCTTTAGAAGAAAAAATTACGGCGCATTATGGAACAATTTATTTAATTTCTTTCACTAAGTGAAAGAAAAGAAAAGGCTACACAAAATGTGTAGCCTTTTCTAAAATTGTGGGCGATGAGAGATTTGAACTCCCAACCCTCCCGAAGCAAATTCGGGATGCTCTTAACCAACTGAGCTAATCAACCAATCAATATATTTTTGGCTTTTTTTCTTTTTAATCGCCAACTCTCGTCTAAGTGAAAGAAATTAAATAACTCGTTATTCGCGTCAAATTTGGCTCGTGTAAAGAAAAAATAACGGCGTGAAGATGTAACGTTTATTATCTTTTCATCCCTAACAGAAAAGGCTACACAAAATGTGTAGCCTTTTCTAAAATCGTGGGCGATGAGAGATTCGAACTCCCAACCCTCTCGAAGCAAATTCGGGATGCTCTTAACCAACTGAGCTAATCAACCAATCAATATATTTTTGGCTTTTTTTCTTTTTAATCGCCAACTCTCGTCTAAGTGAAAGAAATTAAATAACTCGTTATTCGCGTCAAATTTGGCTTGTGTAAAGAAAAAATAACGGCGTGAAGATGTAACGTTTATTATCTTTTCATCCCTAAGTAATGTAAAAACAATAAACATTACATTTTGACTTGTCCTTTTTCCTTTATACTTCACCAAATTCTCCTTAAATAACCCGTTATTCGCGTCAAATTTGGCTCGTGTAAAGAAAAAATAACGGCGTGAAGATGTAACGTTTATTATCTTTTCATCCCTAACAGAAAAGGCTACACAAAATGTGTAGCCTTTTCTAAAATTGTGGGCGATGAGAGATTCGAACTCCCGACCCCCTCGGTGTAAACGAGGTGCTCTGAACCAACTGAGCTAATCGCCCTTTCTTATGTTTTTTTGTTTTTTAATCGTCAATATTGCGTCAACGGAGTGCAAAGATAGAAGGTCTTTTTAAAAATCCCAACTTTTTTGAAGAAAAAAAATATTTTTTTCAAAAAGATAGTTAGTAACGAGTAAATAATAACTTCACGATTTGGACGGCTTCTTTTACCCTTATTTGAAACGCAAAAAATCAAGAAATTAGTTAATAACTATTCGCAGAATTAGCGAACTTTGGGCGGTAAATAAAATAATAGCTATTCTTATGATTAAAGAATGGGATAGTCGGCAGACGAAGGATTTGTAAAATCTATGGTTTGATTACCCAAATACGCTTTATTTAGAACAAAATTCGTCTGGCGACAATGGTATTATTTCAGTGTTTGCTTATTTGCTGACTTTACATACTCCACATAATTAAAACAATAAATATATTTGAATTTGACACTTAAACTTGCCCTCGACTACCTTTATAACCAATTGCCGATGTATCAGCGCATAGGTGCTGCTGCTATGAAAAAAGACCTCGGCAATATCCGCCTCTTATGCGAAGCACTCGGCAATCCGCACCAAAAATTTAAATCCATACATATCGCAGGCACCAACGGAAAAGGCTCTACGGCGCATATCCTTTCCGCGATTTTGCAGACAGCAGGGCTGAAAACTGGCTTATATACTTCACCGCATTATCGCGATTTTAGGGAACGTATCAAAATAGACGGGCAGTACGTCACCGAGCAGTTTGTGGTGGATTTTGTGGCGAAAAATAAGCCGCTTTTTGAGCAAATTAAACCTTCTTTTTTCGAAATTACGGTAGTGATGGCGTTTCAGTATTTCGCTGATAGTGAGGTAGATATAGCTATAGTCGAAACGGGTTTGGGTGGGCGGCTTGATTCGACCAACATTCTCTCCCCTATCTTATCCATTATCACGAATATTAGTTATGACCATCAGCAATTTTTGGGCGATACTTTGCCGGAAATAGCCACCGAAAAGGCAGGTATTATCAAGCCAAGTACACCTGTCGTGATTAGCGAACGGCAGGATGAGGTCGCACATATATTTGAACGCATAGCAGCCGAAAGAAACGCACCACTTTATTTCGCGTCCGATTTTTTTACCGTAAAAGAAAAAGAAATTTCATTGATGGGGAATGTGTATGAAGTCTGTCCACTCACGCCCCTAGCTCCTAAAGGGAATTCCGGGCACGTTTTCATATCGAAGTGGGCAGGCTCTCCTTTAGAGGCTGGGGGTGCGCAAAATTATTTCCTTCAAACCGACCTTTATGGTAATTATCAGTCAAAGAATTTATGTGGGGTTTTATTTGTTGAGAAAATTCTGACGGAGGAAAAGATAATTTCAAATGAGCATGTGAAATTTATCGCATTAAAGCAGGTGAAGTTGCTTGCTAATTTTGTAGGCAGGTGGCAAGTTATTTCCGAAAAGCCCTTGACAGTCTGTGATAGTGGACACAATACGGCAGGTATCGAGCAGCTCGTGAAACAACTCGCTGCTCTACCCTATCGGTATTTGCATATCGTTATTGGTATGGTGAGCGATAAAGACCATGAAAAGGTGATAAAATTATTGCCGAAGGATGCGACCTATTACATCGCCAAACCGGATATTCCGCGTGGTATGGATGCCGAAAAATTGAAAGAGAAATTTGTGCGCGAAGGCTTATCTGCAAGTGCTTATGCGAATGTACCTGACGCACTACGTATGGCGCAGACACAGGCACAGGAGGAAGATTTGGTTTTTGTGGGTGGAAGTATTTTTGTGGTGGGGGAAGTTTTATAAACGTAGCACGATGCTTCTAGCCCGTGTTTTCACGTAATTCGTATTTCCTAATGCGGACACGGGCTGGAAGCACCGTGTTACGTAAAGATACATTTGATACATTTACGAATGTACTTTTCTACAATATTTCAAATTCAATAAATGAGAGATAGCTATAGCCATACCACCTGCCACCATAAGTACGCTGTGCAGCCAAGCCATACCAAATAAATGTCCGATAAATATCAGCGCAAAACCCGTCGTAGCGACGATGAGTACTTCCTTGCGTTTGTGATGAAAATAATGTGGAATGAGCGAACCCGCAGCGATGAACATACTGCCGAAGATGACGGTGTGTTCTATCATTGGATCCGCAAGAAAATGCAGCCCTGTAAATGCTCCGAACATCAACATCAAAGGCAAGAGGGCGCAATGCACCGCACAAGCAAGTGAGAGAATCATTCCGAGTATGTCTAAATTGAAGCGTGGACGCTGCATAAGTTTTAAATTTTGCTGTTTTTTGCAATGATATTGCAAATATACAGTGAAATTTGTTTAAATGCAATGATGTTGCATTGTTTTACTGTTTTATTGCTGTACTGTTTTACTGTTTTACTGCTGTATTGTTGTATTGTTGTATTGTTGTATTGTTGTATTGTTGTATTGTTGTATTGTTGTATTGTTGTATTGTTGTATTGTTGTATTGTTGTATTGTTGTATTGTTGTATTGTTGTATTGTTGTATTGTTTTTTCGCGTAGCGAAAAAGTAAAAGCAATAAAGCAATAAAACAATGCAGCAATAAAACAATAAAATTAAACTCAAGCCTGCCCCCCACGTCTACGCTCAAAACCAATGGTTTTCTTATTATAAATTACATCCTTCTCCTTGTCAAATGAAAGGTTGTTGACATCTTCGAAAGTGATGGTTCGAATGGCTTTTTGGGTGCGTTGACGTTTGGTGAGTTTGGAGAGGCGTAGGTTTTGATTTTTGATAATATTGGACACTGTACTGCGCACAGTACGTGCATTGCCGAAGTACTTGTCGCGTAATTCAAATTGCAAATTTAGATATTCTACCAAGTGTGCGAGTGCTTTTGCGTCCGCTTCTACTTCTTCTTCTTTGAACATCATAAGGGCGATTTCGAGGAGTTCTTGCGGCGAATAATCTTCAAATTTGAGTACCTTATCGAAGCGCGAACGCAAGCCGGGATTGACCTTCAAAAACGCATCCATATTTTCGGGATAGCCGGCAGCAAAGACGAAAAATTCGCCGCGATTGTCTTCCATTCTTTTGAGTAGGGTTTGTATGGCTTCGTTGCCAAAATCGTTGCTATGCCCTTGATTGAGTGCGTAGGCTTCATCAATAAATAGGACGCCGCCCATCGCTTCGTCGATTTTTTCGGCGGTTTTTGTGGCGGTTTGCCCTACGAATCCTGCTACAAGTCCTTGACGGTCAGTTTCTACAATATGTCCGCGTTCCAATACGCCGAGTGCTTTGTATATCTTGGTGAGTATACGCGCAACCGTGGTTTTGCCGGTGCCGGGATTGCCGACCAAGACAGTATGTAGGTGAAATTTGTTTAATGCTTTTCGGCTCGTTTCACGATAATAGCGCACGAGGTTGACGAGTTCATCAATTTGTTGTTTGACGCTATCCATTCCGATAAGTTCATGGAGTTCCTTCATGGATTCTTTGAGGAAGGCTTCATCTACGGGAATATTAGGTAGTTGGCGCGTCGTTTTGACTTGTATTTGCTCGACATCCTTGAATTGAACGACCGAAAGTTCGTCTTGATTGAGTGCCTGTGGGTCGTCAAGTGCCATAACGCGCAAGCCGAGGTTGACCTTTGCTTTTTCTACGGTATCGTAAACGAACCTTGCATTTCCAAAAGACCTATCACGACCACGGAACGCCTTGACTATCAAACCTTTAATATGTTTGTCAGCCGCAGGTGAAAGCGTGATTCTTTTTCTTTCGCAAGCGTAATCCGCAATTTTGGAAAGCTCTTGCGGTAGGTAATCATTAAAGGTGAAATAGATTTTGAAGCGAGATTTTAAGCCGGGGTTGGAATCGAGAAAGCCCTTCATTTCCTTTGGGTAGCCAGCTACGATGACTGCCATATCTCCCTCGCCGTCAGACATTTCTTTGATCAAAATCTCAATCACTTCGCGCCCAAAATCTTTGCTGTCGTCGTTGCTGCGAGCGAGCGAGTAGGCTTCGTCGATAAACAAAACGCCGCCCCGTGCTTTTTCGATGGCTTCTTTGACTTTCGGTGCGGTCTGCCCGATATATTCGCCGACGAGGTCTACCCTATCGACTTCGTGTACATGACCCCTCGAAAGCAAACCCATTTTTTTGTAGAGTTTGCCCATCATTTTTGCGACGGTTGTTTTGCCCGTTCCGGGATTTCCTATGAATACTGAATGTATATTAATTTCTTCGTTTTCTTCAAAGCCTTTATCTTTTCGGAGTTGCAAAAACTGGATATATTGAGCATGTTCGCGCACCTGTCGCTTGACATCTTCCAAGCCAATCAAAGCATCGAGATACACCATTACGTCCTCAAAAGATTCTGGCTCTTCTTCTTTTAAAACTGGTTCAAAGATTTGGTTTTCAGGCAATAACACTTCTACAACTCCTTTTTCATGTTCTTCGCCTATATGAAAAGGGATACTCACCAACACGCGCTCCATAAACACAATATCGACCCAATGTTGTCCTTTTCGCCATTGACCTTTTATATTAGACCCCCACTTGGCAGTGACGGCAATAATATCATTTTTTTTCTCTACTTTTTGCAGCGAAATATATTCTCCTTTGAGTTCGCGAACTTCGTTGAAGTGTTTGAAAAACAATTCGCAATACCACGCCTTTCCGTATAATTTATTATCTAATTTTAATTCGAGATAAATAAAGCGTGTCAGTTCTTGGCTAAATTTTTTGTAATATATCTGTTTTTTTCCTGCCGGCTCTTGCCCTGTTCCTTCAAACAAGCGGATGGATTTTAAATCCAAATAAGGATTCGCTTCGTCCGAATTTTTCTCGGCATCTTCTATATAAAAATCCTTGCGGCGAATCGCAACTTCATCAACGTAGACCTCCCAATAATAGAGTCCTTTGCGCCAAAAAGTCCCTATTTTCTTATTGCCCCAACCTTCGCGGATATACACAATGTGGTCAGTCTTACTGATTTTTCGTGTGATATTCAGCGAACATATTTCCTTGACACCTGTGCGTTTGCTGGAAAAACATTTCAAATTGATAGACATATCCCAGTCCTCTACGTCGTAATTTTTATTATAAAAAGAAAATTCAGCATAGATATAGCTGCACAGCGAACGCTCGAAAACCTGGCGGTAGCGTTTTTTATTTTTATACAACCATTCTGTTGAAGAATAGATTTTTAAATCTCTGAATTTATAGTTATTCGTTGTCGTGCCTTCCAAAGTATATAGATTTAAGGAGATATGATAATTCTATTAAATGTCTAAATATAGACGGTCTTTATGGGGCAAAAGATACTTATTTTGACGAGTTTATCTGACTGGTTGACACTTTTATATTTGGAGTAATATTAGGAACAAAATAAATGTATATTCTCGACTTGTTCTTTTTCCTTTATATTAGACTTTATTCCAAAATATTTTGCATAGAGCAAATAATCTTTTTCCATTACTCTGCATTGCCTGAAAATTCACTATGCTAAGGCATAGCTCAATTTCAGCCGCCTTGATTAGTGAAAAAATCTTTATTTCCTCTTTCATCCAAACTATTTTAGAATAAAGTCTACTTCACCAAATTTTCCTTAAATATGATGAGTATTCGTGTCAAATTTGGTTCGTCTAAAGAAAAAATAACGACGCGAAGAATGTACATTTATTTAATTCCTGATACTAATACACTGTTTCACAAATTTATTTACTTTTTTGAGTATTTCTTTTAAAATGACTCTTCACCAAAAAATCCTTAAATACAGTGAGTATTCGCGTCATTTTTGATTCGATTCATTTCAAAATAAACGTCAAAAAATGTAAATAAATTTATAAAACAGTGTACTAAGTGAAAGAAATTAAAAATAATGGTTCTTTGACAAATCCCGTGATTGTTTGTTTTTCTGCCTCGCGATTGTTCGTCCTTTGCGTAAGGGATAGTAGGTGTTGTTTGAACTTAAGGGAAGACGAAAAAAATAATCTACCCGTCTGAATTGTTCTTTTTCTTATATGTTTCACTAAATTCTCCTTACGTAGCCCAGCTATGCGCGTCAAATTTAGCCAAACATATAAAAAAAATAACTTCTTCATTTGGGGTAGATTATTTTCTTCCTCTTCCCTAACGTAGCGATAGCGGAGTGGAGAGAGTGCCGGATAGCCCGACCCCCGACTGATAAGGAGGGGGATACGCCCAAATTTTCATTCACTTCACTGGATTTGTCAAAGAACCAAAATAATAAAAGTTTAGATATTTTTTGCACATTATCGACACTTTTACATTTACTATTTTACATTTCAAAAAGTGGTGACTATTTTTATTTCTTTTAAAATCGGGTTATGCCTGTCACAATGCAACTTACAGCTTTTCAATCAATTAAGTGTGCTTTTTTATCAGAAAATAAAATAAATCGAGTTTGTGACATAATAAAACTACACATCATATACGAAGTTTAGCTCATTTTGTTCCATTGTTTCAATTTAAAATTTGAAGTTGAGTTTGAAGTTGAGTTTGAAGTTGAAGTTGAGTTTGAAGTTGAAGTTGAGTCCCCGGCTTTCTACGATTTCTTAAAAGTGTCTGGATTTCGTTAAAAGTCACTCCTAAAAATGACATACTTTTGTCATAAAGATATGAACATTCGTCCGAAAAAATTAGAATTAGTCGAGATTTTCTGGATGCTAAACGATAAAAGTTGTTCTTGGTGCACTTTTGTTGCAAATTGAGACAAATGAACGTAAACACTATGAAATACCAAATTAAATATCAAACAACTCCACATCAACAAAACATACACAAAACAACCTTTATATTGAACAGCTACGATACACTCGAACCGTTTAATGCTATAATGCTCAAATGTTGTGATACTACAATGTAATGAGTGAATGAGTAAATCATTCTAATCTGTCATCCGTTATTATCTCCAAAATAAAACACTACATACTATCTATGTATGTATGAGATAAGTATGCTCCATCTAAACGTAAACAACTAAATATCAATTTTTTACGAAGTGAAAATATATTAATCGTTAATCATTAACCATTAATCATTATGATAGAACTATTGCAAGCCGCGATTAGTCCGGTGAATGTTATCTATACCGTTTTGCTGATGATTATCCTGATTTATTGGGTGAGTATCATCGTTGGTGTGATGGATACGAGTTCATTTGACATTGATTTTGACCTTGATGTAGATGTCGATTTAGATGTTGATTTAGATGTAGATATGGATGCGGATGTAGATGCAGACGGTGATGTTGGAAGCGGCGGCTGGTTCGCAGGTGCATTGCATTTTTTCAACTTTGGGAAGCTGCCTTTTATGGTCATTATGTCCTTTGTGATACTGATTCAGTGGGCAGTGGCACTACTTGTCAACGATAATTTTGGGCATGGTTCTATCGTTTTCGCGCTGGTAGCGGCATTGCCAATATTATTTGTCAGCCTTTCGGCAACCAAAATTATCACAACGCCTTTAATACCGTTTTTTGCAAAGCTCAACACCGCCGAAGAACCTGTCAATTATATCGGAAAAACAGGTACACTCATACTACCGCCCACTCGCGATAAAGCAGGTCAGGCAGAAATTATAGAAGGTGGTAACCCACTCATTATCAGTGTAAAAATTCCGGAAAATGAGGTGATTCCAAAGAAAGGCGAACAAATCGTCGTCATCAGTGAAGCAGATAATAAAAGGTATTTTATTGTAACGGCATTAATTTGAAGACACATTCGGAAAAACGTTAGCACAGAAAAACGATAACATTCAGAAAACATTAATACGAAAAAACGATAACATTCGGAAAAACATTAACACGAAAAAACGATAACATTCAAAAGAATATTAACACGAAAAAACGATAGCACTCGGAAAAACATTAACACGAAAAAATGACAACATTCAAAAGAATATTAACACGAAAAAACGATAACACTTGGAAAAACATTAACACGAAAAAACGATAACACTCGGAAAAACATTAACACGAAAAAACGATAACATTCAAAAGAATATTAACACGAAAAAACGATAACACTCGGAAAAACATTAACACGAAAAAACGATAACATTCGGAAAAACATTAACACGAAAAAACGATAACACTCGGAAAAACATTAACACGAAAAAACGATAACATTCAGAAAAACATTAACACGAAAAAACGATAACACTCGGAAAAACATTAACACGAAAAAACGATAACATTCAGAAAAACATTAACACGAAAAAACGATAACATTCGGAAAAACATTAACACGAAAAAACGATAACATTCGGAAAAACATTAACACGAAAAAACGATAACATTCGGAAAAACATTAACACGAAAAAACGATAACATTCAAAAGAATATTAACACGAAAAAACGATAACATTCGGAAAAACATTAACACGAAAAAACGATAACATTCAGAAAAACATTAATACGAAAAAACGATAACATTCGGAAAAACATTAACACGAAAAAACGATAACATTCAGAAAAACATTAACCATGAAAAAACACATACTCGACTCCCCTCTCCTTGTTGGAGAGGGGTTGGGGAGTAAAATTTTATCTAGGAAATCCTGTAACCCATGTATGTTCACCAAAACAATATTAAACAAGTTGGTAAATCCTAAAAAAACAAATTATTTTAAACCAATTCTAACTCAATCTAATGTAAAACACTAATTATCAACCAATTAAACTTAATCTTAAATTTATTCATTCTTAAACTCATCTAAATTAAACGCTTATGAACGCAACCATTATAGCACTTGTTACCATAGGAATTGTGGCAGTGATTATTGTCGGAATTATTGCAGCAATCGTCTCATTCTACAAAAAAATCCCACAGGGTCAAGCCATTATCCGTACCGGAATTGGTGGTACAAAAGTCGCTTTTGAAAAAGGGATTACCGTTGTTCCTGTCGCGCATTTGATGGAAAGAATGGACATCTCTGTAAAAACCATCGAAATCAGCCGTATGCAAAAAGACGGTTTGATTTGCAAAGACAATATGCGGGCAGACATCAAAGTCGTCTTTTTTGTACGCATCAATAAAAATCCTACCGACATTCAAAATGTCGCTCAAACCATCGGCTGCGGTCGTGCTTCTGACCCAAAAACACTCCACACGCTCTTTGAAGCAAAATTTTCGGAAGCCCTCAAAACCGTTGGTAAACGCTTCGATTTTGTCGATTTGTACGACTCGCGCGAGAATTTCAAAATCGAAATCCTCGACATCATAGGCAAAGATTTGAACGGTTATATATTAGACGATTGCGCCATAGATTATTTGGAGCAAACACCCTTAGAATATCTTAGTGAAAACAACATCCTTGACGTAGAAGGTATCAAAAAAATCACGGAATTGACGGCAGTACATAAGGTCAGAGCCAATCATTTTCGCCGCGAAGAGGAAAAAACCATCAAAGAACAAAACGTAGAAGCGCAAGAAGCTATCTTGGAATACGAGCGACAATTGGCAGAAAAAGAAGAACGCCAAAAGCGCGAAATCGCCAATATCAAGGCGCGTGAAGGGGCTGAAATTTCCAAAATAAACGAAGAAGAAAGACTACGTTCGGAAATGGTACGCATCAATACAGATGAAGAATTGGCAGTAGCCGAAGAAAACAAATTGCGTCAGGTTATCGTAGCCTCGAAAAACAAGGAGCGCACAGAAGCCGTTGAGGTTGAGCGACTTGACAAGGAGCGTCTCTTGGAGCAGACCGAAAAAGAGAAAATCGTTACGCTCGCACAAATCGAAAAAACCCGCGCCACTGAATTGGCGAAAAAGAACATACAAGACGTGATAAAAGACCGCATCATCGTAGAGAAAAAAGTGGTCGAAGAGGAGGAGAAAATCAAAGATACCAAAGAACTTGCCACCGCCCAACGTGCCAAACAAGTAGCGATTATCCAAGCCGAGCAAATCGGAGAATCGACGGTGATAGAGAAAGAAAAAGTCGCCGAAGCAGAGCGTCTCGCTGCCGAAATCAAAGCACAAACCCTCTTGATAGACGCCGAAGCACAAAAGAACGCTTCCGAAAAAGAATCCGAAGCCCGCAAGATTCGCGCAGAGGCAAAAGCAGCCGAAGAAGCCACTATCGGACTATCCGAAGCACAGGTCATCGAAGCCAAAGCCAAAGCGCGTGAGCAGGAAGGCATGATAGAAGCGACCATCATCGAAAAGAAAGCCGTCGCACAAGCCAAAGGCATCGAAGCACAAGCCGAAGCAGAGCGCAAACAAGGATTGGCACAAGCAGAAGTCATTGAAAGTCAGGGAGTCGCAGAGGCAAAAGTCATTGAGCAGACGAGCATAGCAGAAGCCAAAGGCGTAGAGCAAAAAGCACTTGCGATGCAAAAACTCGACGGCGTAGGCAAAGAGCATGAGGAGTTCAAGCTGCGTTTGGAGAAAGAAAAAGCCGTAGAATTGGCGAGCATCCACGTCCAAAAAGACATCTCCGAAGCACAGGCAAAAGTCCTCGCAGAAGCCTTCAAAAGCGCGAACATTGACATCGTAGGCGGCGAAATGGAGTTTGTCAACAGCATCATGTCCGCCATCAATAAAGGTAAAGCAGTCGATAGAATGTTTGACAATAGCCAGCACCTCAACGATGTAAAACACGCCCTCATCGGCAACGGCACAGACGGCGGTGTACTCAGCCAAGTCAAAAATATGGTGATGAAATCGGGCTTACAAACCGAAGACATCAAGAACCTCACCATGTCTGCCTTACTGATGAAACTCCGCGAAAATGTCAGCGCGAAAGACGATAAAGACAGCGTAACCAAACTCCTAAAGTCGGTGTCCGATTTGGGGATTGGGAAGCAGTTGGCGGAAGTTTTACTGTGAGGGAATGAGTGAATTTTGAATGAATGAATGAATGAGTGAATCAGGTAGATAACGGGCGTTTTTGAAACGCCTGTTATCTCAACCCCAAGCCCCAACGGGGCGAAATACAATAGCGTAGGGTGTAGCCCTACGATTTAGAAAAATAACACACGAAGCCCCAAAGGGGCGAAATACCATAGCGTAGGGTGTTAACCCTACGAACGAAATCATACACAAAACCCGTAGCCCCGAAGGGGTGAAATCTACGTAATAGCAGGAACAAATTACACCCCGTTGGGGCTAAAAACACCCTACTCATTCATCTTGGGGCTAACACCCCAAGCTATGATATTTTGCCCCGTTGGGGCTTGTCGGGCAGCCGCTACACCCCAAACCAAAACGTCTTTCTGAATTTATTTCAGAATCTCCCATGCGACAGGGCGCGATGTATGTATGAGCGAAAATTTTGTAATTTTGGCTTGAAATACGACATTAGGGCATTAGCTATGATATTTTGCCCCGTTGGGGCTTGTCGGGCAGCCGCTACACCCCAAACCAAAACGTCTTTCTGAATTTATTTCAGAATCTCCCATGCGACAGGGCGCGATGTATGTATGAGCGAAAATTTTGTAATTTTGGCTTGAAATACGACATTAGGGCATTAGCCAACATGAGTTTTTCATCGCACGGGAGATGCTGAAACCAGTTCAGCGAGACGGTGATTTTTGGAGTTTTTTGATTCCTCGTAACGGCTACTTCAGTTGCAGACCACCACCGTACTGACGCAAAGCAGCCACCATAACAAAAAGATTATAATCATTAATTATAATCCATTGATATTAAAAACGTCCATTCTATGAATAAAAATAATAAAGTAACACTATCCATCATATTCTTACTGACAGGTGCAATTATAGCTTGCAGATTGTTACATATAATTGATTTTTACACTGTTTTTACTCCCTCTATGGAACCTAATTATGATACAAGTTCATTTTTGATGGCAACTAGTCTTGTACAACCCGGTTATAACAGTGTAGTAGCTTATCGCTCACAAGTGCTGCCCATTGAAGGTGTTAGAGCCACAGAAAAAGGTGTTTTTATCGGACGAATAACAGGAATGGGAGGGGATATATTGGAAATAAGAGACGGACGAACCTATATCAACGGCAGGATAATAGATAAAGATATTCCTTTGAAATTTTTATATCAGATAAGTCCTGAAATAAGAGCAGCCAATAAAAAGCAAATTGAGGAAATCACAAAAGGTAAATATATTCCCCGCAACCAACACACAATTTATTTGAGCGATGATGAATTGCAACAGATTTCAGGAAAGGAAAATTTAATACGGTTAGACTCAAAAATATCACATTACGCAGACGATTTTCCAGTTCAACCTTCTGAAAGGAAGGTGTGGACACTCATGAATTACGGTCCTATTAAAATATCTGAAAATCATGTATTTATCATGGGAGATAATCGCCACAATTCCGAAGATTCAAGAATGAAAGGTTTTACACATGAAGATGATATTATTTCCACGGTGATTAATTAAAAATGTACAAGTCACTGACATCTTTTAGGTGCAGCGCACTGACCCCTTATGTAAAAAACAACCACTAAACAACACTAAAGGCGCATCGCGTCGGCATTCTGAAAACGCAGCCACCGTACTGACGACTTTAGCCGTCAACGTAACGCGACACTTCCAGTTCGCGCCCGCGTATGTATGGCTTGGAAGGACAAGCGCGAGTCGTCGGACATTTCTAAATGTCAGACGACAATATGAGTTCATTTTATTGAAAATTAATATTTTATAAAAATGAAATAAAAATAATTTATAAAATAAAAGCACCAATACCTCTCGTCTGACATTTAGAAATGTCCGACGAGTAGGCTGCCCGAAAATAGGAATTGTCAAGCATCAAAACTATATTTACCGCACGATTCCGACCACTTCGTAGGGACAGGGCATGCCCTGTCCCTACGAAGTAGCAAAGGTGCAGCGCACCGACCCCTTATGTAACCAAAAACCGCTAAACAACACTAAAGGCGCATCGCGTCGGCACTCTAAAGTGGAAATTAGTATCTTGCGAGATAATTCAAATATACACAATTACAAAACCAAAACTCTACACTAAAAATGAACAAATCAGATAAGTCAAATGAAATTGGACTATGGCTTTCATGCTTCTATCTTCTACCAATATTTTGGGATGATTTGTTAATAATTAGCCCCAAAAAACAAGACACGGAAGATTCTAAAAGTATGAAAATTTCATACACTGAAGAAATTGACTTTGGTTCTATCAACCAAGAAGAACATTGCATCTCGAATACAATTTTTAAGGAGGCTGTTATACTAAAATTAGAATTAACGGAAGATAATTACCAAAATTTTAAATTAGATTTTGAATTCAAGAATTGTCATTTTGAAAAGGGAGTATTATTCGATTTATATCCAAATTTCCCTAAACGTCTCGTCAGGGGTAATTTATCGCTGTCTTTTGACGGTTGCTTGATTGATAAACACCAATCAAACAAAGAAAAAAATTATATACATTTTGAAAAAGGACTTAAATTTGAAATGTTTTTTATAAATTCAATTATAAATGGCTTTGAATTAAAGGAATGTAAACTTCGGTACTTATATTTCTCAAAAACAATCTTCACTAATTGGATGAGCATTGACTCTACTTGGGTTGATTCAATTGAGCTTCGAAATACGCTTGGTCAAGTTTTTTTTATCGGCAGTCGTAATTGGGTTTACACGACTAATATTACGATACGGTATTCAGATGATAATCTGATGATGATTGACGGTATTGTAAAAAATGCTATCTATGATATCGTAAAGCATAAACAACTCAAAAAAATATTTCAATATAAAACTGAATACCAAATACATGACGCAGGTATTCTCAAAGTTATCTTTGAGAAAAGCTTAGGATCCGGCTTTGGTAGTATACCTGCTGCACTACAAAATAGAGAAATTACCAATCGAGAAGCGTATTTTTTAACTGATGAAGACATTGACCTGCTTAACATTTCAATCCATACTAAACTAAACCCCAAAACACAAAGTGTATCGGTCAATAACGGTATTTTAAGAAGATTATCTTTTAGAGGAAAATCAAATGCCTCAATTAACATCGAAAATACCAAATGTAATGCTTTTGGTATTTCAGAGTTATCATTTGGCGAAATTGATATTTATGACCTTAAATCTCATAAAAAGGATAGCTTATTTGAAATAAAAAATACAAATCTATCTAACGTATCATTCAATAGAGTTAGGCTTGATTCATTCGACACTTGTAATTTCTACCGCACAACACTTGAAAGAGCCGTTTTTTCTGCAACTGAATTTCCAGAGAATATTGAAGCACTTGAAAATATACATAAGCCTGATAAAAAAGGAGTAGATTATTACGATGAACTCTATGAAAATTACAAGAAAATAAAGGCAGCCTTACTTGAGCAAGGCAATCATATACAAGCATTGGATATGCATAGAAAGATGTACAATGCTAAAAGAAAAAGTAAAAATTCTAAGCTACAGGATAAATTCATATTATCTCTGAATCAACTATCTAATTACCACGGAACATCAATATCGAGAGCCTTCTGGTTATCCCTTTTTCTAATTTGCTTTTTTGGAATAATCTATTGTTTAGCATTACCTAATGCTCCGTATAAATTCGGGTGGAATGGCTACGAATCATTTTTATTAGCAATGGAAGAATCCTGTAAATTCACTCTAAATAATATAAAATCATTCTTCATACTTGCTAATCCAACTCACAAATTAAGTAGTTTAATTACTGTTAGTGAAGCAAAGGAATTATCATGGGCAAATTATTTTATCTCATTACTGTCGCGACTTTTTATTGCTTGGGGTTACTACCAATTTGTTAGTGCATTCCGCAAATTTGGTAAGCAACTTTAGTTTATATTATTCAAAAAAACCACTAAACTCAAACCTGATTATCGCACTCAAACTTAAAAAATAACCATGCAAAGCACCAATACAAAACTCGAATCCGGCACCTACGAAATCATCCGCAATCGCTTGGGGAAGCAAGCGGGCGAACTACGCACGCGCCTTGACCAACTCAACGAATCGCGCAAGGAAGTATTTGGCGCAGTAGAGACAGAACTCATTGCTAATGAGCGTATTAACACTGAAAATAACTGTACGGCACGCGACATCGTGGCGGTTGGCAATCACTGTATTTTTGGATATAATGTGCTGATGGGCTTGCGGTCGGGCATCCGCGTGAGCGATGTTTTTAGCGTTTATGGCTTTACCGACGGCGGCTTTCGTGAGGAGAGCTTGGACTGGTTCGTGAATGAAAAATTTGAGACGGATTTTCTCAATTTGTATAGATATTATAAAAATGCGTACTTTGCGCGATTTGTGCAAAAGGGCGCGTATTTGTACATGGTTTTTCACCTTAATAAAGAGGGCGAGGACTTCAAGACTTTCAAGTTTATCATCAAGGACGATACGCTGCGGTATGTCGATAATCGCTCCGACCATGAGGTGGCTTTTCCGACACAACACGAGTTTAAATGGGTACGCGCACACCGCGATTTTCAGCGTTCCGGCTCGCATCCGCATGTGTCGATTATGGATAGGGTGTTTGTCGAAACGGTGGGCGGCGACCTCACGATTAAGGTCGAAGATAATACCGATGACGGACTCGGTGTATATCGCGAAGAAGTAGAATATGAAGACCAAACGCTGGACGATGCAGAGTATTTTTACGCCGATTTGGGCAACCTTATTGTGCTGAAAATCAGAGCGTACCAAGAGGAGTTTCGGTATTTTGTGTTCAATGAAAAAATGCAACAGGTGCAGCGCATTGATGCCCTCGAAAGTTCGGGTGTCTTGCTGCCCGACCAGCACGGATTGATATTTGCCAACGGCTATTATCTGCAAACGGGCGAGTTCAAAATATTCGACCCGAATATGCGAAAAAAGCTGTTCAAAAAACGCATCACTTCCCCCAATGGCGAGGATTTTTTATATGTGTTTTATAATGTACAACAAGCGGTTTACGTATTAATGCATTATAACATAATTGAGCAAAAAGTCCACACGCCTATCCTGTGTAATGGCTACACGCATTTTCCGAATGGCGAGTTGTGTTATTTCCGTGCGGAGAACGAAGCGACCAAGCACCACGTCATTCAAATCTGGCAAACGCCCTTCACCGCAAATGATGTCGTCCATTCAGAGCATACAGATTCATATTTGTATAAGGTTGGAAATAAGGATATTGTGAAGGCAATGGCGGAATGTCAGGAGGTTTTGATTCTCTCGAATAAAGAAGATACTTATTCGGGTCTGTACAGCGATTTGGTCAAAAAAGCTACGGATGTCATCGACTCCTACTATTGGATTGACAAAGCGGAGGGCTTCAAATTGCACGAACCACTCCGCGAAATTCGCACGACAGCGACGACGGCGATAGATGAATTTGAGAAAAAACTCCGCATCCAAAACAGCACCAAAACCGAAATCAATCGCGTCCACACGAAGGCGACGGAACTGTTTGATAAAAGCCGAAAAAACAGCTTTGATGCCATTGATTTATTTGTGAAAATGTTGGCGGAATTGCGGGTGCTGCGCGGTGAAATTATCTCCCTAAAAGAACTGCGCTACACCGACCTCGAATTAATCGAAAAACTCGAAACACAATGTATCGAAATCACGGATTCGCTGTCCGAAGATTGTGTCAAGTTTTTATTGGAAGATAATGCGCTTGTACCGTATGTCGAAAAAATTAAAGCGGAAGAAGCTGGTTTAGAGCAAATTACAACGGCTACGCAAGCGAAGGAATTGGAAGGCAATATCGACCAAATCGGTAAAGAACTCGAATTATTGATTGAGATTGTCAGCAATTTGAAGATAGACGACCCGACGCAGACCACGCGAATTATCGACAATATTTCGTCGATGTATGCGGGTATGAATCAGGTGAAAGCGGCTGCAAAAAAGGCGCAAAAAAGCCTGATGGGAACGGAAGCCGTCGCCGAGTTCAACGCCCAACTCAAGCTACTCGACCAAGGAATTATCAACTACCTTGACATCGCCGACAGTCCGCAAAAATGCGACGAATACCTCACCAAACTCATGGTGCAGTTGGAGGAATTGGAGAGTAAATTTGCGGAGTTTGATGAGTATATTTTAAAAATCACCGAAAAACGCGAGGAGATTTATAGCGTATTTGAGGCGCGAAAAAATGACCTTTTAGAGTCGCGCAACAACCGCACCTCTGCCCTGCAATCTGCCGCCGAACGCATCCTCAACGGCATCAGAAATCGCGTAAAAAGCATCAAAGAAGTCAACGAAATTAACGGATTTTTTGCAGCGGATTTGATGATTGATAAGGTCAGAAATATCATCACCCAACTTACCGAACTTGACGACAGCAACAAAGCAAATTCCATTCAAACCCAACTCAAAACCCTCCGCGAAGAAGCGATTCGTCAACTCCGCGACAAGCAAGATTTGTTTGTGGATGGGCAGAATATTATCAAATTTGGACGACATAAATTCTCCGTAAATGTGCAGCCACTCGACCTCACAATCGTACAAGAAAACGGCAACATGAAATTCCACCTGACAGGCACGAATTTCTACGACGACATTACAGATATTGATTTCCTTAATACAAAAGACGTTTGGAGTCAGTCGCTTATCTCCGAAAATAAGAATGTTTATAGAGCCGAGTATCTCGCGTATCAACTTTTCAACCAAGACCGCGACACGCTCCTTTCTGCCAACGGGCAACTCCTCAATCACGTTCAAAAAGAAGCCTCGACACGCTATCAGGAAGCCTACACCAAAGGCATTCACGATGAAGATGCCACGAAAATTTTGACCGCATTATTGCAACTGTCGAAGGAAATTGACTTGTTGTGTTTCACGCCTCATGTGCGGGCTTGTGCGCGGGTGTTTTGGGAGAAATGCTTGGCAGATGAGGCTCGCCCCGTCCACCCCCCGACCCCCTCCGAAGGAGGAGATAAAAGGGGTGTCCCCTCCGAAGGAGGAGATAAAAGGGGTGTCCCCTCCGAAGGAGGAGACGACCGCGTTCACATCTCCCCCTTTGGAGGGGGCTGGGGGGTGGACTCGCGTCCTACCAGAGAATTATTCAAGAAACAACTAAAAAGCGCAGGTGTTTTACTCGAACTTTTCCCTGACACGCACGAGTTTGATTTTATTATTGATGAATTGGAAAACGAGGTCAAACTGTTCCAAGCAAGCACGGGTTTGTTTACCGATATTCAAGCGGAAAAAGTGGCGGAATATCTGTTTCGTGAGTTGGCACGGTCGGATAAATTTATTATCAGTTCGCCTGCGGCAAAATTACATGGTGAATTTTTAAAATATTTAAAAGAAAAAAAATCGGTCAGTAATTACGAAAATTCGGTGCGCGAATTGAAAGGGCATTATGTAGAGCAATTTCAGTTAATACGTAAATGGGTTCACGCATTTATTATCCAACATAAAAAGCTGCAATACGAATCATATATCAATGAAACGGCAACGCTTTTATTATTGAATAATTTTGATAAAAAATGTGTCATTAAAACAGATACGACTATTACAATCAGCGACTTACACGGCACGCACGCACTCGTAGAGGATGGCGCGTACCGATTGGATTATAATGATTTTACAGAAAAAATGGAACATTATGAGTTGGAAGTTGCGCCGCGTTTTAGTCGCTATGTGGAGATGAAAAAAGACTTGGCGGACCGTTATAAAAGTCAGCTAAGGTTGAATGAATTTGAGCCGCGAGTGCTCAGTTCTTTTGTCCGAAATCAATTGATAGATAAGGTGTATTTGCCGATTTTTGGGGACAATCTCGCCAAGCAAATCGGTACTGCCGACGAAAATACACGCACGGATAGAATGGGTTTGTTGCTCTTGATTTCGCCGCCGGGATATGGTAAAACGACGCTGATGGAGTACATTGCGAATCGACTTGGGCTGATTTTTATGAAGATAAACGGGCCTGCGCTTGGTCATCACGTCACGTCGCTCGACCCTGCGGATGCGCCAAATGCCGCCGCCGCACAGGAACTCGAAAAGCTAAATCTGGCACTCGAAATGGGCGATAATGTGATGCTTTATGTGGATGATATTCAGCATTGTAACCCGGAATTTTTGCAGAAATTTATCTCGCTTTGTGACGCTCAACGTAAGATTGAGGGCGTATTTCGGGGGGCATCGAAGACCTACGATTTGCGCGGAAAACGCATCGCGGTGGTCATGGCAGGCAACCCTTATACGGAGAGTGGCGATAAGTTTCAGATACCGGATATGTTGGCGAATCGGGCGGATATTTACAATCTCGGCGATATTCTCGGTGACTCGGAAGCGGTGTTTAAAATGAGCTATATCGAGAACGCGATGACCTCAAATCCGGTACTGCAAAAGCTCGCCGGAAAGAGCCAAAAGGACATTTATAAGATTATCCAACTCGCCGAAACGGGCAGTCAGGAAGGCTTGGAATTTGACGGCAATCACTCGCCCGAAGAACTGAACGAGTATGTAAACGTACTTAGTAAGATGTTGACAATCAGGGATGTAGTCTTGAAAGTCAATCAGGAGTATATTCGCTCTGCCGCCATGAACGACGACTATCGTACCGAACCTGCCTTCAAGCTACAAGGCTCATATCGTAACATGAATAAGTTGGCAGAAAAGGTGGTGCCGATTATGAACGACAAGGAACTCGACACGCTCATCCTCTCGCACTACGAGGGCGAATCGCAAACGCTGACCAATGGCGCAGAGGCGAATTTCCTAAAGCTCAAGGAACTCCTCGGCAAGCAAACGAAAGCGGAAAAATCGCGTTGGAATGAGATAAAAACGACGTTTAATAAAAATAAAATCTTCCGAAATGTGGATGGGAATGATCCGATGGCGCAGGTGTTGGCTCAGATGACGGCGTTTACGGAGGGGTTGGAGGGGATTAAGAGGGTTTTGGAGGGGTTGAAGTGATTGAATATTAAGATTTTTTAATTTCAATTATTTTGTCTAAAGCTAAGTTTACAATTTTCATTAGTTCATTCGTTGTACCAGAACTTTCAACCTGCGATTCCAACCCCTTAAAAAACTCTGATTCTGTTGAATAAGGTTTCTTTTGCGTCAATTTTATCAATGCTTTAGAAAGGTACTTTTTTACTTCTTTAAGTTGTTTTTCAAAAGAACCTAAATATTTTGCGGCAGTTTCTCCACGTTCCATTGACATAGCATTATCCATAAAACATAAATGTGCTCCATGTTTCATTCCCGGCAGACAATCAAATGCGGCTACGACTAACAATTCGTACATTGCTGCGTCTGTATAAGTACTTGTGTTCATTTTATAATATTTTTTTGTAAATCATGTTTTTATAAATATTTAAAAAAGTTCAATGCCAGTATTCCAAAAGAAATCAAAAGTGCTATCAAAGTAATGATACGATTAATTTTTTCAGTTTTTTTAGCGTTATTGATTTGGGTTTTCATTAAGAAAACTTTGTTGTATTCACCAGCGTAATTTGGTTTGAGAATGTATCTATTTTCCTCAAAGTTAATTCTACGGGAGGTAGTTATATCATTACTACAATAATCTATCGCAGCTTTTAGCTGTGGGGAAGATATTGGTTCAAAGCACATGAATTAAATATTTTGTTGACAGAGGCATTATCAATCTCTAGAAATCTCTTTAATTGAGCTAATGAAATTCCATATTCAAGATTATTATATCCTATTTCAAGAATTTTGAAATACAGATGAGAATTTTTGTTAAAGTTCATTTATTCGCTGTTTAATAAAAATTGTTTTAATAGCCATAAAAATATTCAAAATAATCAAATTACGCAAATAAACTCACTTTTTAACAATTATTTAAGTACATATAATCAAAAAAGTTACATTAAAAGCCCGTCAGAATTTTGGTGGGTGGTTGTGGTTGTAGGGTTTTATTATTTGTTGAAGTTTTTACATCAAGCCTCTACGGGTTCGAGAATGGCTTTGTAGTAGTCAATGATATGTTGGAAGATACCGAGGATGGTGGGGAGTTCTTTGAGGTTGTATATTTCTTCATCGGCAAAGAGTTGTTTGTTTTCTAACTTCATAAACTGCCATTCACGCCCGTTTGTCACGCAGCCATAAACGACATCAATCGGATTATTTGTTTTTTGATTGAATAGTAGGACACCGTACATTTGTGCAGCACATTGCTCTATTCCTGCCTCAAGTTCTCCTCTTTTAGCTTCCACAACGGAAATAACAGGTGAATTGATGCCAATGGAATTTGTATTTTGAGCCAACAAGAAATCACATTCGCCATTGATACCAAGATTTTTATCTACGTTCAGCATTTCCCCTGAATATATAGTTAGGAAGTCATCATTCTTATCTTTCAATTCAAATAAAATAGGCATGACTATACTCTCTGATTTGCCTTTCTCGGTTCGCAAACGCAGCTTTTTACCAATAGATAAACTTTTCTTCAGCCAGTCACTTGCTGATAAAGTCTCCAATTGGACATCTTCAAAAAGAGATACTGTTTTATTTGATATACCAAATTTTATGAGTAAATCTTCTAATGTGAAATCTCTGTAAGCCATAATTCATGTTTTATACAAAGTTAATCTTTTTTGGCATTTGTTTCAACAATTCCGTCCCTTTATCCCTAAAAATCTAAATATCCTTCCTGTTTATATCAGTAAATCTTGCTGGTAGGTAGTCGGTATTTTTTGTAGTTGATGGGATGCTGGGGTTTTATGTGTTGGTGTTTTTGTGGGCTTGGATGATTTGTTGATTAGCTTTCTCGTTCAAGTTGTTCTATGATTTTTTTGACTTCCTCTATGGGTAATTCTACAATATCGGTAATGTCTTCTATATCCATATTTTTTCGACGACATTTTTTTATAACTTTTATTACTCTTTTCATATCGCCCTTTGTCTCGCCTATTTTTTCACCTTCCTTTTTAGCTTCCTTTTCGGCTAAAGCCACTCTCCCCCTCGCATCCTGTTCTGCCATAAACGCATTATCATATTGGATGAGTTGTTCCTTTGTCCAGTTTTTACTTGGGTCGAGACCGAAATATCTAATCATAGTTATTTTGTTTTGAAGTGTTTATTTATTTTCTTGTTCAAGTTGTTCTATGATTTTTTTGACATCTTCAATGGTTAAACCTACGATTTTTGATATGATTTCGCGTGACAAACCTTCTCGCCAGCCTCTTTCTACTCCTTCTTCTTTTTCTTCGTTTTTGGCTTCCTTTTCGGCTACAGTCACTCTCCCCCTCGCATCCTGTTCTGCCATAAACGCATTATCATAATTTTTCAATTCTTCTTTCGTCCAGCTGTGTTTGTTGGCATCTTTGTAGGCTTCGCGTAGTCCTTCGTCATCCACATTATTAGGGATTTCATCTTCGTCTTCTGCATTCTTGATGAAAAATATCCACTTTTCAACGAGCGTTTCCAATTCATCTATTTTCTTATTGAATTTTTTTAACTCAATAAAATTAAACTGAATATCTGTCAATTTATGTTCGCGTGTGTCTTTTTCAGCTATGATGTGATGCGATAAATAATGCTTGCCTTCAAAAAAATTAAAGTCCAAAATCCCGATAAAATGAGTTGGTTTCAATTGTGGGTACTGGTCGCCCCGTTCTATTTGCATGGAGTAATCGCGACAAGTGTAATATTGCACTCGTTTACCAAATCCTTCCTTACTCGCTACTTGCATTTCCACGATAAACTGACGACCTCGCATATCAACCGCCCGCACGTCCACAATAGAAGCTTTCTCACCTGCAATGCGCGGTAATTGGTACGGATTGACTATACTGACTTCTCTAATCCGCTTGTCGCCCTCAAATTTGAGTACCGCATTGAGAAACGATATGATGATTTCGGTCTTGTTTTCATTACCGAAAATCTTGCGAAAAGCCACATCATTGGTGACATCTACGAATCGTTTTGCCATTGATTTTGTGTTTAAGGAATGAGTAAATAAAATACAATTTACGAAGATTTTTTGTTCGAGGAAAGAAAACTACTTGATAATGGTATTTCACTAAGCCTCTACGGGTTCGAGAATGGCTTTGTAGTAGTCAATGATGTGTTGGAAGATGCCGAGGATGGTGGGGAGTTCTTTGAGGTTGTAAATTTCTTCATCTACAAAAAGTTGATTGTTTTCTAATTTCATGAACTGCCACTCGCGTCCGTTGGTCACACAGCCATGTATGACATCCAATGGATTATTCGTTTTTTTGTTGAACAGCGTGGCACCGTACATCTGTGCGGCACATTGTTCTATTCCACTGTTCAGTTCGCCTTTTTTAGCTTCTACAACGGTTATCATTGGCAAGTTGATACTTACGGAGTTTGTATTTCTGGTCAATAAAAAATCACATTTGCCATTGAGTCCGAGTTCTTTATCGGCTTTCAATACCTCTCCGGAATACACTACCAAAAAGTCATCGTTCAAATCTTTCAAATAAATCAGAATGGGTGTTACGATGAGTTCCGATTTTGCTTTTTCCGTCCGTAGAGGTAGTCGTCGCCCGATAGATAACACCTTTTCCAGCCAGTCGCTTATTGGTACTTTTTTTAATTCTACTCCCTCAAAAAGTGATGCGTTGGTATTTATCACACCAAATTTCATTTGTAAATCCTCTAATGTAAAATCTTTGTAAGCCATAATTCGCGTTTTATACAAAGTTAATCTTTTTCGGCATTTGTTTCAACCATCCTTTTCTTTTTATCCCTAAAAATCTAAATACCCCTCCTGTTCACATCCGTAAATCTTGCTCGTAAGTAGCCGATATTTTTTGTAGTTGATGGAAAATAATGATTAATGTATAATGAGGTTTTCGCTGCGCGAAAACACAAGAAGTATACGTTAATCATTATACATATTATACATTATACATTAATTAATCATTAACAACCCCGATTCGTTTTAATTCAAAAAAGCACCTTGCTGTGGCGAAAGCGTCGGCATAGGCGTCGTGTGCATTTCCGAAGTCTTCGCCGAAGAGTTTTTGGTGCAACTCGGTGAGTGTGGGCCACTTATAACCGTAACGACCGGGAATGGCGCAGTAATTTGTGGAAAGGTTTTTTGTGCAAAGGCGACTTTTCTCAAAGAGTTGATTGTCAATACTTTTACGGATGAACTCTGCACCAATTATTTTTTCATCAAAACTCATGTTGTGTGCAATAAGATATTCGGATTTGGTGACATCGTCGGCAAATAGTTGCAATATTTCTGCCAAATCTTCACCTTCTGCTACCGCTCGTTCGGTGGTGATGCCGTGTACTCTTGCCACGCCCTGCGGAATACGATAGCCTTCGGGCTTGATGATATGGCTGTGTTTGCTGATAAGTTCGCCTTCGGCATCGTGGCTAAGCCAAGCGACTTGTACCATGCGAGGCCAGCTAACTACATCAGTGACAGGTGCCTTCCATTTTGTAGGTAATCCAGTGGTCTCAGTGTCGAAAGTTAGGTACATACTTGATTTTGAATGAATGAATGAATGAATGAATGAATGAATGAATGAATGAATGAATGAATGAATGAATGAATGAATGAATGAATGAACGAATGAATGAACGAACGAACGAATGAATGAATGAATGAATGAATGAATGAATGAATGAGTGAATGAATGAACGAATGAATGAATGAATGAATGAATGAATGAATGAATGAATGAATAAACAAATTAACGAATCAAGGTTTCCCTTTTTTCTCGCTTTTCCCTTTCACCAAAACCGCTTTTACTCTATCTGCTTTTTTGACTTGTTTATAAAAATCATACATATCCTGATACTTATCAGAAGACAAATATTATGGTTTTTTATCATATAATCTAATATAAATTAACTGATTGCCTGATATTTCGTAGCTGACTTTGTAATTACCAAAATCGGTTTGAATATCTATTTTTTCGTGCAGACTTTCGGGCATGTAGCCGTGCGGAAGTTCAATTTCTACGCGGTCTTTTTGAATATATGCACTGTGACTGACGATGGCTTGTTTGCGTTCTTTTTCTTTGTCTGGCGTAAAGCTATTTTGATGAATAAGGGAAGACGAAAAAAACAACACCTACTATCCCTTACGCAAGGGACGAACAATCGCGAGGCAGAAAAACGAACAATCACGGGATTTGTCAAATAACCCTAATTTTAAACAAAATTCAAATCAATTTAAGAGGGTGAACGAAAAGTCATTTTTGTAATATGATTTTTAAATTCGATGACAAAGGCGAGTCGGCGGACATTTTTAAAATGTCAGGCGACAGTGTTTGTATTGAAAAATAGCATCTTACAAAAAAAATTATTTGTTGAAAAAAATAAACTTTCGACACGTATTTTTTATTAAAAAAACACAAATATCTCGCCTGACATTTTAAAAATGTCCGTCGAGTAGGCTTACCGAAAATCTAAAAATCAACACATTACGCAACTTGCCCCGACGAATGACGGGATTATCAGAACGACTTTTCGTTTGCCCTAATCAATTTAATTCGATAGCTGCGGACGGCGGACTGATAGTCCTACTTTTTCCCACCCCCAAAATACCGTATCAACACAGGAATAAACAGCAAATCTCCAAACAATGCCGACACCAAGGTAGCCGCAATCAGCAAACCGACCGTGATACTCGGCGGATGTATTGAAAATAACATCACCATAAAACCAAAAAACAGAATAATACTCGTCAGGCAAATGGCTTTTCCAGTCTCGGTAAAAGTCACACGCAGGGCGGCTTCCATGTCCAGACCTTTAGCTCGACTAATACGATATTTACTCAAAAAATGAATCGTATCATCCACCGCAATTCCGAAAACTACGGCAAAAACAATCGAAATCCCTGCCTCCAGTTCAATACCCAGATAGCCGAGTATTGCCCCCGCCACAAGCAAAGGCAACACATTGGGAATCAGAGAAATAACAACCATTCGTAGGTTCTGAAAAAGTATTGCCATGAGGAGACTCACGATGAGTATCGCCATGCCGAGACCATTGATGATGGAATTGCGAACGTACTGCGAATTTTTGTCTATGATAACGCCCGTACCCGTCTGCGTACACAAGAGGAGCGTCGTATCCGTTTGCGTAGCAATAAAATAATCAATACTATCGCTTATCGCCCGTATTTTGTCTGCGCCAATATCGAGTACGCTGCCCGCGATGCGTGTGTGTTTTTGGTCTTTACTGACCAGTACATTTGCGGAAGCCGGAAAGCGTTCTGCCATGCGTTGATAACTATTGAATCGCGCTTCGGTTTCGGGCATTTCGTAGTACTCGCTACGATTGCCTTTGGAGGCTTGATTGAGACTTTTATATATCGTCGTGATGGAGGTTGGCGATTGAATGGCAGTATGAGTGCGAAGGTATTTTTCGATTTTATCAATTTCTTTAACGACCTGATAATCATTCACTTCCACAGTATCATTTTTGACGGACACCGCTATCTCGAAGGGACGAAAACCGCTAAATTCACGTTCAAAAAATGTAAAGTCTTCAGTTATTTTTTCGCCCATCGGCATATTTGAGGTTAGCTTATAATTGGTCGTCACCAATGAAATACCAAACAAACACAAGCCAATAGTTGCCGCACCACCCCAAGCAATTCCACGCGGGTTTTTTAGGGTAAACAAATAAAAATCATCCATCCACTTCGTCCATTTAAAGCGAGTATTTTTCGTAGAAATTAGTTTATCCAAATCAAAATAACTCAATACCGCCGTCGTAAATAATAAGACCGTCACGTAGGCAATCATCACGCCCACAGCTGCATTTAGTCCGAAGCCTTTTATCGGTGGTACGCGGCTCGTCATTAGCGTTGCGAAGCCTATCGCCGTCGTCACTGAGGTAAATAAAGTCGCCAAACCTATCTCTCTAATCGTAATGCCTATCGCCACTTCGCGCGACTTTCCGAGCGCGAGTTCGTCCATATATTTCGACATAATATGAATCACATCCGACGTACCAACGATTATCATCAAAACAGGATAAAGTGCAGACATTGCGTTGAGTTCGCGCCCCGTAGCACCGAGTAAGCCCATGAATAATAACATCCCCAAACCAATGGAAATCAAGGCAATAAATATACTCCAAAATCGTCGAAATATGACAAACATAATCAGCAAAACCAGTATCATAGACACCACGCCCGACACAAGAATTTCGCGCTTTTGCATCCGCACAATTTCCTTCTGAAAATTGGCTCTACCGAGATAATGATACTCCTCAAATTCGTATTTCGCAACCAATAAATCGAGGTCGGCAATGAATCGTTCGGCATCTCCTTGTTCGATGCTGTCAATGGTTTTGAGCAACGCGACGACGGTTTTTCCATCTTCCGAAATCAGTCGTCCGGCGAGCCGTTCGTCTTGCACCAAGCGCAAGCTGTCGCGAGCGTAAGTGTCGGGATTTTTACGGTCAATTGCTGGAATCGCCGTGAAGCCGCCAATCGGTAATTTGATAGGAAATTTGGTCGTTGTAATCGAGTTGACACGCTCAACGGGTTCGAGCTTGCGGCAGTCGAGTGTGAAGGCGTGAAAATCATTAAGAAAATCTTGTTGGAAAACGCCTTGTTCGCGGCGCACAGCAACGAGCATGAAATTGTCGTCGGGTTCAAATTTTTCGCGAAACTCCAAGAAAAATTCCAGATCAGGGTCGCCCGTTGGAAAAAATTGCTCGAAATCAAAGGTAAATTTCAGGTGAAAAACGAAGTAGACACTAACCAGTGCCAGAAAAGAAAAGCTTGCAATAGAAGCAATGCGCAGGTTATTATTCATCAGTCGATTGTATCGTTTATTTGTAGACCCATTTATTCGTGATTCGTAGATTTGAATGAATGAACCACAAATATCTACCTAACATTTGGTCAGCGGTTTTGTTGGGTGTTACTAAAAATTTTAGTTCTCTGACAAATCCAGTGGTGAGTAAGAGAAGAAGAAGAAAATAATCTACCCCAAATGAAGAAGTTATTTATTTTCTTTCACTAAGGAAAATTTAGTGAAACATATAAGAAAAAAAACAATTCAGACGGGTAGATTATTTTTTTCGTCTTCTCTTAGGGCGTGTCCCCCTCCTTATCAGTCGGGGGTCGGGCTATCCGGCACTCTCTCCATTCCGCTATCGCTACATTACGTTCAAACAACACCTCCTATCCCTCACGCAAAAAAGACAAACGAACAAACGAAAAACGAATAATCACTACATGTATCAAAAAACCAACATTTTATCGTAGGGACACGGCATGCCCTGTACCTACGATAATGCCGATGATGTGCATAGAATTTTTACAAAAATAAGGGAAGAGGAAGAAAATAATCTACCCCAAATGAAGCCGTTATTTTTTTTATATGTTTGGCTAAATTTGACGCGCATAGCCGAGCTACGTAAGTGAAACATATAAGAAAAAGAACAATTCAGACGGGTAGATTATTTTTTTCGTCTTCCCTAAGGTCAACAAAACTGCCGCTCGCACTACCATTTCTCAATGACCACTACAGTCTGCTCGTAAAACTTTGTTTTTTGTTCAGATTTTTCTAACTTGCTTTCGAGGGATATAATAGACTTTATTTAGGAATATTTTGTATGCATGGAACTTTTGTATTTTTTCGATAATCGAGCCTCATTTTGAGCCGCATACCCTACGGTACGGGGCGAAAAATAGGTGAAGAGTATCGGAAAAAGACAAAGTTA
>Ga0209185_1000173_pt1 | contig 95109 bp, 78 predicted proteins | sample SidtaG_2_FD_187425 | JGI IMG/M metagenome (GOLD analysis project Ga0209185, IMG submission 187425) | Marine algal microbial communities from Sidmouth, United Kingdom - Sidmouth_Asex2 metaG (SPAdes) (version 2) | ecosystem: Host-associated > Algae > Red algae > Unclassified | place: Sidmouth... | reverse complement strand
CATCATCGAGAAATCTTGTAACACTTGGTACAATTCTTCTTTTTAGTATTGGTAACATATCTTAAAATTTTAATGGTTAATAAGAATTAATATCAATTATTTTTTCTCAAACAAAATACCATTTGAATATTTAAGACAAAATGACATAATTGGGTTGGTTTTAGATGTAAAAATTGACATATGATAATGTCAATGAGGCAAAATGTCATTTTTAACTTTCATACTTTGTACTTGAGCAGTACGCTTAGACACAGCAGGGAGAAGAAGCTCGATACCAAATTAAATAACAAAACTTGCTAAAGAGTAAGTCAACTGAACTCGAAGAAAATTAGGAAAGTAAATGATAGCCGTAGTGAAATAGATAAAAGTAAATCCCGACCTATCGTCGTGGAAAAGAATCCTGAGTAAGAACTCTGTTTGGTATAACTTTAAATTACAAGTAACGTTAGTGTCAATTTTTAATATAGTTTAGAATTATCATTGTTATGAAAGTTTATCTGAAACTGCTTTTATAAGTCCATTAATACATTCACATTTAACTCTATGTCCATAAACTGGCTTTTTGGAAAATAGACTCGTACAACAAGCAAGCATTACGACGAAAAAAGATTTTTCATATTTGTATTGGTCTTTAGTAGAAAGGGCTCTTCCACTTCTAAAAAATGAAAAAATGAAGCCAGACTTTGTTAAATTTTTTCAATCCTTTATAAAGAGAGTCGCTTAGCTGGCATATCATTGTGATTAAGGTCTTAACGATCCTTTGGTAGACTAATCACAATTGCTTAACTTTATTGTAAGCATAGAAACTGTTTCTTAATTAAAGCATATCTACAATGTTACACAGTAAGATCATCTATGCACTCTTTTTGTTATTCTCATTTCCATATTTACTCTCTGGTCAGTCAGAGAATTCATTGACGAGAGATTCATCTATATTGATTGCTAAGCTGGTGGTTAATTATGATTCTGATAGCTATGAGATTAGTGATATAGATGCAGAAGAGATTATCGGATTTATAGATAATCAGAATGTAGAGACATTGTTTTTCGATATCAAAGCCTATACAGATTCCGACGGATCTCATGATTATAATATAAAGTTATCTGAGAATAGAAGTCATGAGGTGGAAAAGTTACTGCTCGCTAAAGGCATAGCTAATGATCAGATCGTTTCCCATGCTTATGGTGAGAGCAGAGCTGTGGATGCTTATTCAGATACTGAGAAAGCACTTAATAGAAAGACAGAAATAACGGTATTTCAGAAGTTGCAGTATGTTCTATTTACAGGATCTATCTCCAGTGAGGATACGACTTATATTGAAGGAGCTGAGCTGAGTGTCTATGATGAGGGGGTGAAGCGTCAAGTTACTATAAGAGAGAATAATAAATTTTCTGTACCGATTCCTATTGATCGAAAAGTAGAGTTACACTTTATTGCTAAGGATCACTTTCATTACATCGAACGACTAAAGTTAGGTGTGAATGCAAAACCAAGAAATATTAATTTTGAGATGAAGCGTATGGAGTTAGGTGCAACTTTACGAATGGATCTAAGATTCGAAGGCGGTCTAAGCGCTCTGTTGTATGATTCTAAATGGGAATTAGAATCATTGTTTAAGACTCTATTGCTAAATCCAGACATATGCATAGAGTTAGCGGGTCATATCAATGAACCTAACAAACCTGCAGTGAAAAGAGGGTCTGATAATTTTGATTTATCCATTGCGAGATCGTTAGTGATTAAGGAATATTTGACAGTAAGAGATATTGCAGAAGACAGACTCCTGTCGAGAGGTTATGGAAGCTCTCATATGATATATCCTAAAGCGAGATCAGAATTTAAAATGACAAAGAATAGGAGAGTAGAAGTCATCGTAGCCCCTTGTGATTCTACAAGTGTCTTATTGGATGATATTATAGAGAACCCTGAGAGATTTAAAATTTCAGTTGTGCCTATACAACGGAAGTACAATCCAGAAACTATAGATGAGGATCTATCTGGAGAGAAGGAACAAAAAGTAGCAGCAGATATTAGAGCTCAGATTGCATTTCTGGATTCTATACAATTAGACGCTAAGCGATATAGTTATATGCAACTTTTGATACACTATAGAGATCGGACAAGGGATAAGTAGAATTAACTAGTTCCTTGCGGCAATCGGATACTGCTCTTATACTTTTCGAAATGATGCTGAGCTAATAACCCCGCTACAGTTTCTATATCACTAAGCTCATTCTCTTCATTCTGATTCCAGTAGTTGCCGACAAAGTGAGTGTCATATTTCCCATTAATAAATTCTGGATGTGCTAACACAAAGTGCCCAAACTTAAGCGTAGATTCTATGCCTTTGATGTGGAAGTTATTGATGGCAGATTGCATCTTTTGTATGGCTAATGGTCTATTCACATCATGTGCAATCAGCTTAGCAATCATAGGGTCATAATAGATAGGAATCTCATCACCTGACTCGAATCCCGTGTCTACTCTGACACCTTCACCTGTCGGTATATCGAACGATTCCAATGTTCCGATAGACGGCAAGAAATTATTCATAGGATCTTCTGCATATACTCTGAGTTCTATGGCATGTCCGTTTGCTTTTATGTCTTCTTGATTGATTGTCAAGTGTTCGCCATCAGCGACTCTGATCTGCCATTCTACGAGGTCTATTCCTGATACCATCTCCGTTACAGGATGCTCCACCTGCAGTCTTGTATTCATCTCCAGGAAGAAGTACTTGCCATCAGCATCCATGATAAATTCTACAGTGCCGGCACCTTCGTAATTACAAGACTTAGCAACCTTAACAGCATCGAGGCCCATCTTCTCTCTCAGTGCAGCGTCTACCTTCGGACTTGGCGTTTCTTCTATGACTTTCTGATGTCTCCGTTGGATACTACATTCTCTTTCTAATACATGGATGCCTTTACCATGCTGATCGAATAATACCTGAAACTCTATATGCCGAGGCGAAGAAATATACTTCTCTATGAATACAGCATCATCACCAAATGATGATCTCGCTTCACTCTTAGCTAAGTTAAATTGCTCTTCAAATTCTTCGATATGATTAACGAGTTTCATGCCTTTTCCGCCTCCACCTGCAGAGGCTTTAATTAGGACTGGACAACCTATCTTAGCCGCTATCTTCTTACCTTCTTGTATATCGTCGATCGCATGATCTGTACCAGGTACCAGAGGAATATCAAAGCTCTTCACTGCTGCCTTAGCTTCCAGCTTGCTACCCATGACATTAATAGATTCCTCCGATGGGCCTATGAACTTTATATTAGCGGCTTTGACCTTACTGGCAAACGATGCATTCTCAGATAAGAATCCATATCCTGGATGGATACCATCGGCGCCAGTGGATCGAGCAGCCTCTATTATCTTCTCTTGTACTAAATATGATTCCGCTGAAGCCGCAGGTCCTATGTGGACTGCTTGATCTGCTGACTTAACGTGTAAGGCATCTTTATCTGCATCAGAATATACAGCTACAGTTGCTATGCCCATGCGTCTCGCAGTTCTCATTATTCTGACTGCAATCTCGCCTCTATTAGCAATTAGTATTTTCTTCATTAGTTTGGTTTTAAGCTAATTATCTATGTCATTCTAACCCATCAGTCCTGTACTAAAAGGTTTGTATTTCCAAGGTATGTATTTAATATGCTCTTTCTGCTGCACCTTATTTGAAAAAATGACGATTCCAAACTGAAATATGTCGATTGTGTAGCATTTCTGAGACAATTCTTTGATCTCTTCCCAAGCTTGGTGCATACCCTTAGACCAGTATATATCGTCGAAAATAAGGACTTTCTCGTGATTTGCTTGTGGCTTAAGGGCATTATATGCCTCCATAGTGCCCTCGAATGTATGGTTGCCATCTATGTAGCAGAAGTCATAATTGTCTAAACTCTCTTTTTGACTTGAGAAGAAGTTAGAAAATGAGTCATTTAGGCTGTTAATGTTTATGCCTAACTTATTGAATGTGAACTGACTATACTTCCATAAGTTAGAGTCTCCTTCAATAGTGGTCAGTTGGCTATTGGGGCTTCCATAGCTCATATAGGCAGTCGCTAAACCCAGATTAGTGCCTAATTCGAGAATATTTTTTGATTTAAAGTAAATAACGAGATTATATAGGAAACTACATTTTTTGACTCCAGAGCTGGAATTCTTCGCTATTTGAGATATAGAGTTACTTAGACTTTTGTTTGAGCTTCCTGCTCCTAAGTCATTGATTTTTAATCGGGTATGATCGTATAAAAATGAGGTTCTAATTCGCTCTACCTCCTCCAGATTATAGTATTCTTTATCTAAATCTGACACTTTGACCAGTAGCTCGTATAGGTAAGGTGAATGTATGTTATACAGCGTCTTAGCCTTAAAGTAAAACTTTAGGAATTGGAATATTCGCCATAAATTATTTAAAGACATGGAGCGGATTATCTATACACTTTCAGATCAATTGTATGTAAAATTATCTAAATTTATAAATTATTGATAATGAGAGTAAAAGAATATTTAATGCCTCCTTTCTTCATGTATAAGAAGTGTCTGACTCTGGGCTTAATTGTTCTGTTTTCCATTGATATATTGGCTCAAGATCCTATCGTTTTTATTAATGAAAGTGATCTTATTACCACACTTTCGACAAGAAGTAGTCTCGCAACTGCAGTTGCTGATATTAACGGTGATTTCAGAGATGATATCATACAAATTGATTCTAATAAAGAATTCATTTACCACATCCAATTAGATAAGGGAACATTATATGCACACACACCACAGAGTAATCCGATAGGGTCAGATGCTTATACACTAAATGTAGGAGATTTTGATAACTCAGGTCAGAATGATATTCTCAATGCGGGATTCTACAATGGGATTGCGATTGCGAATGGATCGGAAGGCTTAGGAAAACCTACAATAGCTAAGGTCAGTGATCTTAGTTTTTTCAGTCAGGGTGGTAATCTCTTTGATATTAATAATGATGGATGGCTGGATGCATTCATGACACATGATGAAGGTTCTAATTATGTGATGATGAATGATGGAGAGGGCAATCTATTACCACAAGAATGGAATGATTTACAAGATATACCTACAGGGTCTTATGGGAATTATTCAGCTATATGGGTGGATGTCGATAATGATGATGACCAAGATTTATATGTCGCTAAGTGTGTCGTCGATGGAGATACTGATCCTAACATTAGAGACGAATTATACATTAATGACAATGGAAGATTTACAGAGTCGGGAGATTCGTTTGGCATCGATTATATGGAGCAATCTTGGGCTGTAGATTCAGGAGATTTGGATAATGATGGTGACATGGATATTGTTGTTATTAGTCACACTGCGGCACATTACATATTAGAGAATATAGATGGACAATCATTTGAGAGGCATGGATTATTTGACGGAATAGACTCTATCGACACACCCGATCTACAGGTCAGCATAGAGGATCTCAATAATGATGGCTTGCAGGATATTATAATCGGTGGCGTAGATGATTACATTCTCAATAACAAAGGAGACCTAAATTTTCAAATTATTACCAATCCGTTTGGTACAAAGAGAGCTGCCACTTTTGCGTTAGGGGATGTCAATGTAGATGGCTATACAGATGTATTAGTAGGTTACCTGAATCCTAAAGATGAGCTTTGGGTCAATATGGGTGGTGGGAATCACTATGCGACATTTTCACTATCAGGGACTGCAAGTAATAGATCTGCCATTGGCGCTAAATTGCAATTATATGGTCCCTGGGGCATACAGACGCAATGGCTTAATTCAGGCGTAGGTTACGGGATTAGCAATTCCTTAAACGTGAATTTTGGCTTAAGTACGTATCAAGAGATAGATTCATTAGTTTGTCTATGGCCTTCAGGATTGCGAGAGGTCTTCAGTGAGCTGACAATCGATAAGCATTATGTGATTACAGAAGGGATTTGCATCGAGGAACTGGGCATAATTGATTATGATGATCTGCGGATAGATTGTGACAAGGATACTATCGTACTTAGTGTACCTCTAAGTAAATCCGCTTGGCAATGGAATACTGGAGAGCAATCTAACTTTATCGCAATAGTTGCCGCAAATTTTTATAATGCAATATCTATTTCCGATTGCAGAAATGTAAGCCAAATTGTACAAGTAAAAGATAGAGAAATTGTCGATTTTGCAAATACCAAATTGTCTCTAAGTGGCGACATAGAATTATGTGAAGGCTCAGTATTACCTCTGCGACACAATAGCACTAATGATTTTATATGGAATTCCGGTATGACTACAGATGACATAGAAATAAGGGAATCAGGTGAGTATTTTGTGTTTGTAGATGAAGATTGCCCTTGTATTTATTCTGATACCTTAATAGTGGAGATAGTTGATTTCCAGTTGCAAGACATTAGAGATACGATCAGACGTGTGATAGCTGATACCACTCTAACCGTAGGAGTCGATAACATCACTTGGTATCAAGATTCGATAGGAAATGTAGTACTCGGTACAACTGCTGGATTAGAAGTATCAGAATTAGATAGAGATACTAATTTTTATTTTACGGTGGATAGAATTATAGATGTTCCGACTATTCAGGCAGGGCCACAGCTTGATACTTATTCTCTCTATTATGGCAGCCCAGATACTGCCTACACACAAGAATTTGAAGTATTATACCCGATAGTTTTACAAGATTGTAGAGTGTATGCTCAGGTGGCTGGCTTAAGAAGAGTTCTCTTGATATCTGATAATTTAGACACCCTATATAGCAGCGATGTATTGCTCACACAGGGATACAACACGATTATTATAGATGTGTTATTACCCGCCGGTAATTATCAATTGTCAACTGATATGGAATACAATCTATCTAACATAGGTCAGATTTCACCTGCCCTCCATATCATTCAAAATACGAACGATACGGATGCTCACTTAGCTGGATTTGTAGAATTAGATAACTCGAACACAGAATTGTATTACTTTTTAGATTGGCACATCAAACCCTATTTTGAGTCTTGTACTTCTGAAATTAATGCTTACGAGATAATCTATGATAGATCTGTATCTACAGCTAATTATACAGAGTCGAACCTTAATTTATTTCCTAATCCGGTTTCAGAATTTTTGTATATCGAATCAGATAGTTATATCCAAAAGATCGATATCATAGATGCTCAAGGAAGGGTAGTGTATACTCATGATGAACCAAAAAGTAGACTGGATTTGAAAAACTTAAATGGAGGTATATACATGATTAGCATGTATACTGATATCGGTAAGTTCACAAAAAAGATAGTGAAGTTGTAACAACTATCTCAGTTTTTGGTTAATAAGGATATATTTGAATTTACATTAGACAAAAAAGAAAAAAGAATACTATGGCACTAAGCGCAGAGTGGATTACGGCATATGATTATGTAGACATCACATACAAGAAAAGAAAAGGTGTTGCCAGAATCGCATTTAATAGACCAGAGGTGAGGAATGCATTTCGTCCTAAGACAGTCTTCGAATTATATGCTGCGCTGACAGATGCCCGTGAGGACCCGAGTATCGGAGTGGTACTACTATCTGCGGAAGGACCGTCCCCGAAGGATGGGGTGTATTCGTTCTGCTCTGGAGGAGATCAGCGTGTGAGAGACAAGACTGGATATATGGGTGATGATGGTGTCGCTCGACTGAATATATTAGAAGTGCAGAGACTTATCAGATTTATGAATAAAGCAGTGATAGCAGTGGTTCCAGGCTGGGCAGTCGGTGGTGGTCACAGTCTGCATGTCGTGTGTGATCTGACGATAGCGAGTAAGGAACATGCAATATTTAAGCAAACAGATGCTGATGTTGCCAGTTATGATGCGGGCTATGGATCTGCATACTTAGCCAGACAAGTCGGTCAGAAGAGAGCCAGAGAGATCTTCTTCTTAGGTCGTAATTATTCGGCTCAGGAAGCTTTCGATATGGGTATGGTCAATGCTGTCGTACCACATGCAGACCTCGAAGATGAAGCGTTCAATTGGGCTCAAGAAATTCTAAAGAAAAGCCCAATGGCGATAAAGATGCTCAAGTATGCTTTTAATCTGGTAGATGATGGATTGGTAGGTCAGCAAATTTTTGCAGGTGAGGCAACTCGTCTTGGGTATATGACGGAAGAAGCAGAAGAGGGTAGAAATGCATTCTTAGAAAAGCGAGATCCTGACTTTGATAAGTTTCCTAAGTTTCCTTGATATATGATTTGTATAGATTTTGTATTTGCTCAGATACCAGCTTACATTCTTACAAAATTGCCTTCTGAAAATAACAAACTTCACCTTCTTGATAATGATCAGGGAGTCCAGTTGTGTCTTTAAGTGCTTTAGCACCTAAGAAATCGAATCCATGTTTTTGATAGTGATTGATGAGTCCTTTGTTTAAGCCGACGGTATCTAATCTGATGTATAGGAGGTTCTGACTGAGGCCATATGCATTAGCCCATGTCACCAGTTTCTGGACCAGGTTCTGGCCACGAAATTCTGGGTTAGTGGCTATTCTATGTATGTATACAGATGGTTCTTGAGTATGGCCTGCCCATATTAATTCATCATGCAAAGTAGTTGCCCAGATACAAGCTATTTCTCCATCTATCGATAATTTCCACTGCCGCTTCTCTTCGATTTCGTTCTCGATTAATTCTTTCTGAAATGATGGCCAGTACACTTGACCCTTAGATTTCATATACTCAGTAGCAATTTTATATAATTCGAATATTCTTGCTATATCAGTCGGTTGACTATTTTCTATTTTCATATGTATATTTAGACCTGTCTATTCTCTTCCCTCCTTTTAATATAATAATAAGTATCATACTGGGACCTTACAGGTAGACCATCGTTACGTTTATACTCGTTTGTATTTTTGAAGTGTAGATATCTTGATTTTACATTATCATTAAGCTGGACATTGATAATCGTCCTAATGAAGTCCTGTAGCTCTGGATCTTCTATAGGGAATGCGGCTTCTATACGATGATGTAAGTTTCTAACCATCCAGTCAGCGGATGATATATAGATCAGCTCCTCTCCATCATTACAGAATATATATACTCTAGCGTGCTCTAAGAATCGATCTACGATACTTATACATTCTATGTTATCGCTGATGCCTTTGATCCCAGCTACTAAGCAGCAAATACCTCGGACGATTAGCTTGACTTGTACACCAGCTTGACTGGCATTATATAGTAAGTTAATCATTTCGCCATCCTGCAGAGAGTTCATCTTGAGAGTAATGTAGGCTTGTTTTCCTGCCTCAGCATTTGCTATTTCTGCTTTGACAAGATCTATAAATTTCTTCTTAAGATTAAATGTCCCCACACCGAGTACCTTAAAGTTCTTACTGGGTTCGATCTTAGTTTCTACGTACTTGAATATATTAAGGATCTCTTTGATGGTCTTGTTGTGACTGGTGAAGTAACCAAAGTCACAATATAACTTAGCTGTCTTCTCATTAAAGTTCCCACTCGAAAGATAGGCATACATTTGTTCTTCTCCTTTGACCACACGTCTGACAAGAGCGATCTTAGAGTGTACCTTGATACCAGGCATACTGTATAGAACTCTTACTCCTACATCTTCGAGTTTTTCTCCCCAGTCCATATTATTCTCTTCATCGAATCTCGCCTTTACCTCCACGAATACCGTGACCTGCTTTCCATTTTTAGCGGCCTTCATCAGTGCATCCATGATAAGAGACTTCTTAGCTACTCTATATTGGAATACCTTGATGTGTGTGACCTTAGGATCTACAGCCGCCCGCTCAAAGAATTGTATAACAGAATTATAACTATGATAAGGATAGTACAATAGGTGATCTTTTTCCTCTATTGCTTTGAATATATTGCCTCGACCTTCGAGTGGTTCGTAGATGATGGGTTCGAGTGGAATATTCTTCAGATGATTCATTTTGAATTTTGGAAAATCCATAAAATCAGAATTACTATGATACCTTCCTTCCTTTAACAGATCCATCTGATTGAGGTTAAATACAACCATCAGGTATTCTAACATGTGATTAGGCATCTCTCTATCATATACCAATCTCGAGGCACTGCCAACATTTCTCTTCTTTATGCTTTTTCTGATCTTCTCTACAAGGTCGCCTCCATATTCGTCATCTATGTATAGCTCTGCATCTCTTGTAAGCTTAATCGAGAAACTATTTATAATTGTAAAGCCTGGAAATATCTCATTGATATAATATCTTACAATATCATCGATGATAATAATATCTTTCTTATCAGGCGAAGAACTTGGGAGAATAATGAACCGACCTAAGATTTCCGAAGGAATCTTAATAATCGCATAATACTTTTGCTTATCTCCCTTGGTCATGCTCTTCATGTAGATAGACAAGTACAACGCTCCGTCCATCAGAAACGGTTTGATCTTATCCTCCTTAAGTAATACGGGTTGTATATAAGGAAGGATATTATCGTCAAAATATGACTTAAGAAAAACTAACTGCTCTTCGTTAAGTTTCTTAGCACGGAGGATGTCCATTCCTTCTAGCTTCAGTTCTGGGACGATCTGATTATGGAATATATCGCTGAATTCTCTCTGTTGCTTGTTGACAATACTGAGTATCTCACTCAATATCTGCTTAGGTGAGAATTCTAATTTCTTAAAAGTCTTCTTACCAGCCAGTATCAGATTCTTATGATTGGCTACTCTCACTCGGAAGAACTCATCCAGATTAGAGGAATATATCGATAAGAAATTAAGTCTTTCCAGTAGTGGCACATTGATATCCTTAGCCTCCTGAAGCACCCTGTAGTTAAATGCTAACCAACTGATGTCTCGGTGTATATATGGGTTTTCATTTTTCACTCTATGATTGTTATATCGTACTTTTGACCTTTGTAATCACATTAATACCATTTAAATATTAGAATGTCGGTTATATTATAATAGAATTAGTCAATCTCTGCGTTAAAAATACTCTTCATTACCTGTGCCGCCCACGGCGGTAGCTACAGCAATGACTGCGTTTTTTGCCTTAATCTTGACAAATTCTCTTATATAATCTTATCTGACACCTTAAAATTTAAATGGTATAAAACCTAAAGTTACTTAAAAGCTATAATCATGAGAGATAAAATCGCAGCTGGAAATTGGAAAATGAATATGAATTATAATGAAGGTGAAGCATTAGTAAGATTACTAATGTCTGCGGCCGATGCATCTCCAGATAAGGTGATGACGGCAGTTCCAGCACTATACCTTATGTCCTATAATAAAATAGCAGAGTCTTCTAAGCTTATTATAGTAGCGCAGAATTGCCATCAGAATGAGAGTGGTGCTTATACAGGTGAGGTATCTGTGTCCATGCTATCATCTATAGGGATTAGCCATTGCTTAGTAGGGCACTCTGAGCGTCGGCAGTATAATCATGAGACGGATGAGATCCTGAGAGAGAAAGTCGACAGATGCTTGTCTGCTGGGATAACACCAATATTCTGTTGTGGCGAGCCATTAGAAGTAAGAGAGGCGGGAGGTCATGAGACTTATGTTCAGTCTCAATTAGAGAAAAGTCTATTCCATCTAAGTGCAGATGCTATGGCATCCATCATCATAGCATATGAACCCATATGGGCAATAGGTACAGGTAAAACGGCGTCACCAATGCAAGCTCAAGAAATGCATGCTCACATAAGATCTATAATATCCAATAAATACGGAGATGTAGCTCAAAGTATATCTATACTATATGGAGGTAGTGTAAAGCCTGCTAATGCTCAAGAAATTTTTGCAAAAACAGATGTAGATGGTGGCCTTGTCGGAGGAGCTTCATTAAAAGCAGATTCATTTATATCAATTATAGAATCTTTCTGATTGAATATTTCTTCAGTTCTTTCGTATCTATAGTCAAATATTTCTTCAAGACGATTTCTGACGTATAGCTTGTAAGCGATATCACCTATGACGCCGTATCCTATGGCGTACTCTAACTCATCTATCATAATGACATGGTCTCCCATATCTTGGAATGTATGCTTATGTCTCCAAAGCTTGTAAGGGCCTCTCATCTGTTGGTCAGTGAAGCTGCTCGGCTCATCTACATTTGTAATTTTAGTATGCCATGTCAATGGGATATTTAGAATAGGAGCTACCTTATACTGTATAGTCTGACCTTCATACATACTTGCAATCGGCTCATCACTTAATATCTTAAAGCCCATATTCTTAGGCGTTAGTTCATCTAAGTTGTTAGGGTCTGAGAAGAATTTCCACGCAGTCTCCATATCTACGTTAAGCCTCTGCTTCCTATACAGTTTGTATGTTTTCATGTGATTGTAACATGATTAATACCGTTTTGTTTTTGATTAATTCATAAATAATGGAAAATAAAACTCCTACTTTCGAAAAAATGAATAAGCATGGATGGTTTTGTATTTGACTGATTAGCAATGAATAATACATGTGAAAAGAATTATCTATTTAATATGGTTATTTTTTCTGATATGAGATGGGGGTTCGACACATATTATCTGTCTCTATATCAAAGGGTGTTATTAAAGGTATTTTATTAAAAGCGTTCCACTTAAAGAAGTGAGACGCTTTTTTTGTGTTTGTATGTCTTAGATGTAATCTTATAGAAGCTGAATCTTCCGTGATGACATTAGTGAGATTTTTTCCAATCAGAACCCCATAAAGTTTCGATATATTCCTCTAATGGAACCATGCCCATTTCATTTCTTAAGGAATCTACATTTTCGAAATCATATATTTTGTAATTAATTTCTTCGTTTAGTTGAGAACCATATTCTTGATGATATCCTGACTGCAATAATATTCTGTCTCTTAGTAGTGCAATCTCTGGCGCCGTAATGATTCCGTTTTTATAAAAGATATTAAGACCTTCATAATATCTGACCTGCATCTCGTATGGTGCATGTTGTATAAAAAGCCAAAGCTCATGGCTATAATCTTCTACCAAGCCACATTTCTCAAGAATGGCTTTTACTATTTCGGCATTTTCTCTATTAATTTTTCGAAAGTTTTCTCGGCTAACATCTTTAGTCTTAATGCGTACTTGCAGATCTCTATGTTTTAATGTGTCAATCATCTGCTCCAGGTCATGACAATCAATTTCTGAATACTTTTCGAAATTAGAATGATCAATACTTAATGGTATATTTTGATATAGGACTTGTAACATTCGCTCATCTATAGAAGGTGTCGCTTTTACCACCTTTCGATATATTGTATCTGGTGACTTAAGCCTAAATTCAGAACAGTAATATTCTAAATTTATTTCACTTTTATCTTTTATAATTTTATCACGCGAGTCTATTAGGATGACTTCTATCTCATTGTCTGATTTCTTTAATTCAATTACTTCTTCGAATGATATTGTCTGGTATTCCTCAAAAGGGATTGTCTTACAGGACATGGTAATCATGAACATCAGGAGAGCTAAATACAATACATGAATTCTATAGTTCAACATTAAAATGGTTGATGGCAACTTGATTAACTTTATTATAAGTCCATGACTTCACGAGTCAATATACGGATCATTCCACGGTTATGCGGTACACTATTGAGACCTTAAGTATTATGCAATTACTACAGATGATCGATATGTCAACTCGATCCATAACATTCATCATATTCGATTATGTCTTAAAATAATCTGTGTAATCCAATGATCAGTATAATCCGTGTTCCCGCCTTCTGAATTATCAACAACGTTACCTTTTAAACTTCACTTTTTGACTCAAATCTATGTTTGGCAATCCTAACTTATCTCTTGCATTACAGAGGATGTCTTCATCGACATGGTTATAGATTTTTAAGGTAATATTATCCTTGCCTAATTGCCATTGAGTGCCATATAACTGGGGCTCGTTTTTTAGTTTTGAAATCTTATCTAATATCAAAGCATAAGTATTCCAAGGGGCTAAACCTTTTTCACATATTGGCTTTAAGAAAAGGGAATTTTCGATAAGTATGTTTATCTCACTCTGATGTACAAGAATAAGAGAGAGGTCACTGATTCTTTTCGCATCATATTTCTGGTGATTCGGCCAACCATGAATATCGATAAACTTACTAAGAGCAAGCTGATTACTATAGTTTTTCTTCTGACTTGTAGAGTCCCGTAAATCTAATGAAAAGTCATCGCAGTCTCTAATTAAGTCATGCGGATCATTCCGATCATAACCATATAATCTTTGGATATCATGATTAAATGTAATTAAACTTTGATCTTCATAAATTAGTGAATCCAATACAAAGCAATTTAGCGGAATCTTAGAATGGCTATATTCATCAAAAATTCTCGCTAAGATTACAGGCTTGAACAGATCGTTTGTTTCATGATTAAAACAAGAATTAAAATATAAAACTATCTTATCATCAAGAGATGCTAAAAGCAACCACTTGTCTAACCAACTCTTCTTTTCATTCATCTTAGAAGATTCTATTAGCTTTCTATAGAATAAATTCTTAGGTGATAATTCACTTCTATAGACTACAGTTTTTCTAAATTCTATATCGGAAATATCATTCCCATTATTTTGCATTGCATCTATATCGCTTTTAGGGAATTCTAATATTCTAATACTTGGGATATTATGTGATTGCATTAGATAAGACTTAATACTTGTAACCCTTTTTTCACTAAGTAATTCATTATTCTTGCCTTTAGAGTCTGCAAATCCTTCGATACCTATTATTACATTTGGGTTATTCATTAGCATTATTGCTAATGAATCCAATTTGCTATTTTGATCTTTAGTTAGGGTATAATCATCAGATCGGTAGTAAAATTCTAAATGTAATTTGTTATAGTTTGCTTTATTGATATTATCAATTTTGAAACAATAATAATTATTAATGTTACCTGTATAATTGTCATTGAGTAACTCGATTTGATAACTTTCTACAAGAAATGACCTGCCACCTTCATAGTAGATGGAAGCTGGCCAATCCCCGTTTCTAAAAGAACCGAATGTCAAATAATTTATTTGACATGTGGGCTGTATTACCCATTCTTTAGTATACCATTCTTCTGTAGGTATTTCTCCAAATGGCAAAATGTTTGAAGTTTCAATCATATTATCCTTTAGGAATTTCACTTTTTCATTAGACAATAGAATGCCACTATTTTTAAAATAGGAACTATCTGACAAAGAAATATTCTCACAAAATAACCGCATAGATATTTTGTACTTGCTTCCTACTTGTAATTCGTGATTCAGTTTCAATTGATCGTAAAAGCAGACACCATAATATTCTTCATCCATCCTGCTATCTAAAGTTCTATATCCTAAGTAAACTAAAATGGAGGCACAATGCTCAGTATCTTTAATATTCAATTTAATGCTATATCCACTTTCCGTGGTGTCTTTTCCTATATCTTTGCATGAAATTACGCTAGACCCATATGGATGATTAGTAGACAGTCTATTTTCTAAATCTTGCGAATTATCAATATAGCATGACTCGACTATTTGTGCAATTAAGAATTGCGAGCTAAATAGAAATAGTAGTATCAAAAAGTAATTATTCGTTTTCTGAGTCATAAATAGTCATCTAAAAATATGCGTTTCTTTTAAAGAAAGGTCTCATAAAATATATCAATTTTCCTAAATTAATATAGTTTGGGATGGCGTTCACTATTGTTGTCTTAGAAGTAAAAACCACAGAAACTCCTATAGTTAAGCTATATCTCTCTAACCCAATACGCAATTATATTATTTTACGTCTTAAAATATTCTGTGTAATCCAATGATCAGTATAATCCGTGTTCCCGCCTTCTTTACTTATGAGGATCTGAAGTATTTCCCTTATCAATTCAAGAGTAGAACCCTAAACAGGTAAGAAATTAGACATCAGCAAAAAAGACTAAGCGTTAGCCACACCAACCAGTTATGCAGAATTGGAAGTAAAAATTTAGAATTAAAAAACTTTATATACTAAAAAAGATCGTTCTGGCTTTGCTCGCTTGTCTCTGATAATCAACAACTAAAGTATATAAAAATAAATATCTATCAATTACTCCATGTTTGGTTTGATTCAACGTAGGGGTAAGACCATAATTATCTGTCTATATATCAAAGGGTGTTATTAAAGGTATTTTATTAAAAAAGCGTTCCACTTAACGAAGTGAGACGCTTTTTTTATGTCCGTACATGATCAATGAGTAACGATGACAAGAAAGCGAAAGTTTATATAATCTATAATCAAGCCTAAGATCAGTAATTGTAAGCCATCTACTAAAAAAATTAAAAGAAAATAGAAAATAAATGACAATGAGATAGGGGTAATGCCCTGATTATCTGTCTATATATCAAAGGGTGTTATTAAAGGTATTTTATTAAAAAAGCGTTCCACTTAACGAAGTGAGACGCTTTTTTTTATGTCCGTACATGACCATTGAGTAATATGATGATACTAAAGTAGATTATTATAATATTATATAGTCAAGTCTAAATGTAGTAATTGTAAGCCACCAGATAAATAAATAGAAGAAAATAGAAAATATATGACATTCAGATAGGGGAGAGATGACAATTACTTGTCTATATATCAAAGGGTGTTGTTAAAGGTATTTTAAAAAAGAAAAACGCTTTCCTTAAAGAAGGAAAGCGTTTCTTTTATTTATAATATGTCGTAATCCTTAAAAGAATACAAACTTAGACTTCTCTCCACATCTAGCTTGTCCGACACCACCGATTCCCCAGTTAAATTCGAATACCAATCCTGCAAATATTGGATTAGTAGAACTGGGATCTCCCATATAATTAACAGGCTGTCTGTCTGATGGCAATCTTTCTCTGGAAGATCCAAGATCAGTAACTGCATTAGAGAATCCGTACTCGAATCTGAGTCCTAATATCCCGCTAAATCTTCCGTCATTTCCTAATATATATGTACCAAATCCAACTACTGCAGCCAATGGCATAGAATTGTAATACTCTGAATTTACAATTTCAGAAGCGCCACCTACGGGGTTATTTTTGACATCTCCGACAAGAGATACTTTAGGACCTATCTCTACATAACCTTTCTGTCTTGCATCTCTGAACAGTAGATATAGATCCACAGTACTCATACTTATTTCCTGATCTGGGCTAGTAGGGGTTGTAAGATTCTGGTACACTCCCTTATGCTTACCGACCATGACATCGAGAGATATTCCAGTATAGTTCCAGTTAATTCCGAGCTTACCACCTAACTTAGAACTGGTAGTTATTGTATAATCCCAGTTGTCATCATTAGCAATAGCGCTGTTGTATAGCATAGAGGCACCATATTGTGCTTTAAGTCCTACATCTAACCAGAAGTCCATCTTCTGAGCTTTCACCGTTTGGTAACTTAAGAATAAGAAAACTAATAGTAATAGATTTTTCATTGTTGTCATTTTTATAACTCAGGTTACCTTCCGTTAAGCATCTGAGATTTTGATATTAAATATTATTTATTCTCTTTTGTCCATTGATTATAGCCACCTTCCATGTTAGCTATCGTCAATCCATGCTTTTGAAATATTTTCTTAGACCGACCGCTTCTGCCTCCACTGGCACAATAGACGATATACTTCTGATTCTTATCCAATGCCGCAATTTTACTATCAAAATCTGCAGCCTTATAATCTATATGCTGTGATCCTTCTATTTGTCCTTGTGCTTTTATCTCGTCAGTCGTTCTTATGTCTATATATTTATATCCTTCTTTGTGCAATTGTGCTGCTTGGGCACATGAGATATCTTGTGCAGATTCAGATATAGAAGTAGAAGAGGGCTTGCATGATGTCACGAGTAAGAAAGGCAAAATGAGCAAGGCGATTAATCTAAACATATAGGAAAAAATCATAATACAATAATAGCTAAAAAATCTAATATGGAATGACAAGATAGGAAGTGTGTTTTAGCAAAATCTAGTAGCCGATTATTCCAATTGATTGAAACTTCATTTCTGTTCTATAGTCAAAATGAGAAAGGATTAGGGGTTTACCACTAAGGGTTTTGATACTTTAACACTTATATATTAAATAAAGTAATCATATGTGCTTGTTCGGTGTTGTTTTTGCTGTATTTTTGTAGTACCCAATTAGACAAGTAAGCGGCAAATGTTTACTAAAAGTTAAATTTTGGTTTCTATACCAACCTTTTGCCACTTCGCTTCGTCTAATAGTATGTACAGCAAATTATAAAACATAAATACCCATGCAGAAATTATTTTCATTAATCAGCAAACTCTTCAAACCAGCCTCTAAAAAAGTGTCTAACGTCATTAATAGAAGTTATGATGAAGAATACGAAGGTTGGTTAGGTGTGTAATTAACACATCTCGCTTCCATTAGTAGACAAGAGCATTGGCTCTTTTCGCTTAATAGTTACATTGTAATTATTAGAGATAAATTGATCTTATCGTGAGATAAGATTTTTTTATGTCCATAACTGAAGTATTAATATCTACAATATATATTGTGTAAATATTTCGAATTGATATAAGAAGTTATAATTCCAGAGGGATTACAGTATGTTTAGCCCTGCAAGAATTGCAGGGATTAGAATATAAAGTCTGAGTGGGTTTGGCAGGACAGAGTGTTGGTGTTAACCAACAAAATGACCAAAGTCAATTTGTAATGGTGGAACTCCAAATCTTTGGAGGTGGGATAGCTTACCAAAAATCATCACATATCTGATAGGCATGTATCACCCTTATTGGCTGTATTTGACCATATACTTAGTAATGGAATCGGTATATTATTTTGCAATAAATTGAATGTAAGTAAATTAGGTTATTTCTGAACGTCCCTGATCAGCAGAAGACAGTTCTGAAAATAGAATTTGCGATTTGAGTAGAGAAACACCGTTTATACTATTTAAGGTTGAAGATTTCCCATTAGATTTTGAAGTTAATTTTTCAAGTTCAAGGCATGAGCGAATGATTTCGTTGAAGACAAATCGAGTATAATTTTACTCGAAAAAAGTGAACTACAATAGTGGGTGGGCTGAACGATAGCCTTAGCTATCGCGAGCCTGCCTGCCTACAATAGAGCTAGCTATTTCTAACGAAGAAATTGGAGAATTAGGGCAAATTATGCGGGACATTCTTAATCTTAAATAATATTACATATGCAGATTAGCCTTCTTTGCAAGTAACTGCTCTACGGTCTCTACTCGATCCTCATCAGGTACACAACAATCTACTGGGCATACAGCAGCACATTGTGGCTCTTCGTGGAATCCTTGACATTCTGTACACTTATCAGGAGATATATAGTAGTAGTCATCTTCGACAGGTTTCTGAGGTGCATCCGCTTTGACTTCCTTATTGTTTTCGAGCATGTACATTCCAGTAAGGCTTGTACCGTCACTGATAGACCATTCTACTCCACCTTCATATATTGCAGTATTGGGGCATTCTGGCTCGCAGGCACCACAATTGATACACTCATCTGTTATAATAATCGCCATTCTGGAAAATTTTCTATTTATGAATTTTGAAGCTGTAAATTAAAGACAATATTACGTACAATACAACAGCTATAGGCATGGAGAGTTTAAAGTTATACATAGATAGAAATACAAAGGTCACTAATGAGATCAGAATGAATAAATTGTAGCTTTGATTACTACCTATCTGCTTAAATGAAAACATCTTAATCTTACTCAAGTTCAGGCACATGAGAATTGCAGGAATCAGAATATAAATAGAAGGGGTCTGTAACATAGCATGTACGATATTGCTTTCGAATTCAATACCAATAAATAGACCAATTAAGAAAAATGCACTCGCTGGTGTAGGCAACCCAATAAAATGCTTAGTATCTGCCTTAAGATTAAATAAGGCTAAGCGTAGAGTACTTCCTATGAGTATGAAAAATGCAGGGATATAGTAGAACCATCTATCACTTGGAACAAGTTGTGTATATAAGAATGCAGGAGCCAACCCAAAACTTACTAAATCTGCAAATGAGTCTAATTGTGCCCCTAAGCGAGACTGTACATTCATCACTCTCGCCGCTACACCGTCTATTACATCAAAAAACATGCATAACAACAACATCATAGAGCTGACACGTAGGTCTGCCATTAGTATTGCTGCAAAACCACAACAGAGGTTAAGTAGTGTGAAAAAAGAAGGAATCTTTGTACGTAGGTTTAAATGCACTCGTAATAAAAGTTATTAAATCATTAAATTATACCTTTATAACTGAACTTTATAGAAATTGATCGACTTATAATCAGCAGAAAGAAACATTTTTGTTAATAATATCGGAAGATACTCCATTTTCTTCATTTCATAATCAACTATAATGACAAACGCATATTTTAGACTTATTACTATACTACTACTCTGTATTCTTATCTCAGCATGCGCTCGTAATCCTGTTACAGGCAAGAGAGAGATTATGTTAATGTCAGAGAGTCAAGAAATCGCATTAGGCCAACAGTCTGATCCAGGAATCATACAACAGTTCGGATTATATAACGATCAGAAGTTGCAAGATTTTATTAATGAAAAAGGAAAGGCTATGGGAGCGATATCTCATCGACCTGATCTGGAGTACAGTTTCCGATTATTAGATAGTCCAGTGGTTAATGCATTTGCAGTACCAGGTGGTTATGTGTATTTTACAAGAGGTATCATGGCTCACTTTAATAATGAAGCAGAATTTGCGGGTGTATTGGGACATGAGATAGGACACATTACTGCAAGACATTCCGCTAAGCAACAGACTCAGCAGATGCTGGCGCAGGTAGGATTTATGGCTGGGGTCATTGCGAGCGAAAAGTTTAGAGATTTTGCAGGAGAAGCACAACAAGGTATGGGGCTGTTATTTCTTAAGTTTGGAAGAGATCATGAGAGCCAGTCTGATGAGTTAGGTGTAGAGTACTCGACAGAGATAGGGTATGATAGTCATGAGATGGCAGATTTCTTTCAGACATTAAATAGATTGCAGAAGAAGTCCGGACAATCGATCCCAAATTTTCTTTCTACTCACCCTAATCCAGCTAATAGATATAATAAAGTACACCAGTTATCTGAAGTAGCGCAGTCAGATTTAGATAGGAGTAGGCTTAAGGTTAATAGAGAGAACTACCTTAATATGATAGATGGCATGGTGTACGGAGAAGATCCTCGCCAGGGTTTTACAGAGAATTCTGTATTCTATCATCCCGAGCTTAAGTTTAAGTTTCCATATCCTCAAGGATGGCAGTTGTTTAACTCTCCATCTCAAGTGCAGATAGCTCCAAGTGATGGTAAGGCATTAATGATATTTACGTTGTCAGGTGAGCAGAGTCTGGATGCTGCGGCACAGGCAACCGTTAAGCAATTTAGTCTTAATGTTGTAGAATCTGCAAAGACGCAAGTCAATGGATTTCCAGCAGTAGCGATGGTATCAGACCAAGTCCCGCAGCAACAACAGCAAGGAACTCAGCAAGCACCATCTACTAGACTAATCAGTTATTTTATCCAGTATAATAATGTGATCTATGTATTCCATGGGGTCAGTTCTAAGAATGACTTCAATAAGTATACTAATTACTTTAAGAGAACCATGACTAACTTCAATAAGTTAACAGATCAATCTAAGATCAATGTAAAACCGACAAGATTACAAATGAAAACGAGTAATCGAGCAGGGACGCTGAAGGTCGTATTACAATCATTAGGAGCTGCGGCTCAGGACTTAGAAGAATTATCGATTATTAATGGCATGGAACTAACTGATCAAGTGCAACAAGGATACATGCTTAAGACATTCTCTAAGCAGGTGAATAAATAAAAATGTAAAACAGTTATTACGAATTAGCGTAAGACGCAGATATACTACTATGAGAAGAATGGTGCTTTACGGCACCATTTTTTATGACGATAAGTTGTGGTGATTCATGTCTCACTTCTAATTTCTCTGCGATATAATTAGAGACAGATCTGAACATAATTAAGTCTAAGAAGAAATAACGGATATGCTCGTTATCATTCGACTCGGCTTCTCTCTCAAAACTCTTAAGGACCATCCGGCTGATACCGCATGATGTGCTATGTTTAAATATTACAACGGTCTTCTCATGAGATGAGTCTATACATTCATCTATCTGTTTCTCATCTATCAATGCTATCCACTCCATTATAATATTTATTAGTTGTTGAATGTAAATAAAAATGGCTACAACATCTATAATGCTGTAGCCAATGTATATGTTCAAAAGCAAAATTAATTACTTATACATGCTTGCTTTTCTGAAGTGCTTAACTAACAAGTAGTAGAACATAGCTCTATACTTGTTTCTATTAGACTTACCTAGCTGAGTGACAACTGCAGCCATACCTTCATCTAACTTAGATGTGTCTTTTAAACCTAATTTTTTAATAAGGAAATTCTTTCTTACTCTATCCATCTCAGCCGGGTCACCCGATGATACTTTAGAAGAATCTTTGTTGTATATAGATGGTCCACATCCTTTAGCAACTTTAGTTAATAACTTGTCATCATATTTGATTTTAAGTTTTTTGAATTCCTTGTCATAGGTCTCTAAGCATTCTTGGAACTTACTCATAGTGTATTGTAATTTGAAAATTAATGAGAAAAAATTTACGTGTAAATATATGTAGATATTTTTAATACATAAACTTTAATACAACGAACTTTTATAGTTGTTCTTATATGTGGAGAACGATTTGTTTTATGCGATTAAGAATATCAAGACAAGTTTTGAGGATCTAATATGAGAATTAGAGCACAAAAAAAGGGCTACACATGTAGCTTTTTAACATCAGATTAATATATCTATTTATTTACTTTTTTTCTTTGATTGACTTAGCTTCCGGTTTCACTAATTCATTGACTAATCTATCCGCTTTGTATATATACTTAAGAGCTGCGTATATTCCTCCCGAATGGACAGAGATAGATCGATTAGCCTCTTCGTCAAATATGAAGTTACCGGGTAATGATTCAATATTCCCATCAAAGATAAGCCCTACAGCTTCTCCTTTCTCATTGATAATAGCAGAGCCTGAGTTCCCTCCTATGATATCATTAGTCGAGATAAAATTAAGTGGTGATTTAAGCAATTCCATAGATGGATTATTCCACTTTTCTGGTAATGACCACGGTGATTTCTTACCGTGAGAATAATGCCTATCATATAAGCCAAAGTAAGTTGTTATGATCGGAGCAGTTGTTCCATTATAATCATAAGTACTTACTTTTCCATCAGAGATTCTTAATGTAAATGTCGCATCAGGTGGCAAAGATGTACCGTATACATTAAACGCTTGATTAGCAATCTTAGATTCTAATACTCTTCTACTTGCCGATGACTCTTGGAACATTTTTCCCGCTTCGTTGTATCTCTGTACTAATATTTGCGAAGCTTTAGTCAGTGGATCTTTTCCTTTCTTAATATTCTTTTCTTTTGATAAAGCCTTTTTGGCTTTGCCGTTAAGGATATCAGATTTTTCGAATAGATTATCTACAAATGCATCTATACTCACTCCTCCTAAAAGTCTAGTAAGGGTAGCATCTCCAGGATAGATGTCAGCTTTTATTTCATGGAATAATAACTTAAGCATTGTCTTTTCTTTTGCTGGATCTAAATCCTCAGCTGTAGATAGAGCTGTCTCCATCATTTTAGTTTTTTCTTCTTTATCAGCGTCATTCTCTATAGCATCTCTATAAGATTGTAATTGATGCATAAGGACGAATGCCATGCCTCTGTATTGCGATGCGCCTAAGTGATTGACTGCCCATGCGTGTGGGGTAAGTTTATTATACTCATTCTCTAAGTCATCCCAGTAACTCAATCCTTCAGAAGATTTCTTTATACTATTTTCCATCTGCTTTTTTCGCTTCATAAATGCCTCATTATGCAACCCACCTACAATACCTCCATACGCTTTGATAGAGTTAGAAAGATTGTTGATAGTACCGAGTAATTCTTGAGCCTCTCTTTCTTTGCTTTCATCCTTTTTCATCACAGCATATTCTTCTAGCATCATATCTCTTCTATTAGTCAGCCATCTAAGAAGATGCTTGAATCTATAGTCTCTATCATATTCTAATTGCGCAACAGTTCTATATCTCTCAGTCCTGCCTGGATTACCTACAACAAATACTGGAGTACCTTCTTCGACACCATCTATATTGAATTTGTAATAATGATCTGATGTATTAACTGGTTTTCCATCCTCATCATATGCTCTCCAAAAAGTAAAATCAAGACTATATCTCGGATAGGTAAAGTTATCAGGGTCTCCACCGTAAGCGCCTAAGCCATTCTCTGGGATACATACAAGTCTGATGTCATTATATCTCTTGTAACCATAGATAGAGTATCTTCCTCCTGAGTAAAAAGAGACAGTCTGTAATCTGAGTCCTTCCCATCCATTCTTAGTGCTATACTCTTCTTCTATCTTAGTCATGGCCGCTTGTCTCTTGGCGATCATGTCTGCGTCGTTTTCTGCATTTTTTCCGGCAGAAACGATCTTATCAGTAATATCCTCTACCATAATAAGTTGCTCTACGAATAGATCAGAGACTCTGCGCTCATCAGCCAGAGTCTTAGCATAGAAACCATTATTATCAAAGTTCTCTCCATCATTCTGGACCTTAATAGATTCATCACGAGAACAATGATGATTAGTCATAATGAGACCATTAGAAGACACAAATGATGCTGAACACCATGATGCAAATTTTAAAGAAGACTTTCTCACATCGTCAAACCATGCTTGGTCTGCTTTTATCCCATATTCTTCTTCAAACCACTCGATTGGTGGGTTTTCGAATGTCCACATACGACCGAAATCAAATGGACTGGCTTCTTTCTCTTGCCCGAATATTATAAGAGACTGTAAGAAGCAAAATGAGAATACGTATAACTTAAATCTTTTCATAGTTGTAGTTGAATTATAAAGTTTTAACTGATTTATATAATTGACCAAAAATTAAAACTACAGAATAATATTTATGAATTATAAGATAGCAGCTCGTCTAATGTTTGTCGTGACACTGCATGATAATTATTCCTTGCTTTTTTGTATATCTCCGTCGCCCTATCTATCTGATTATTTTCCTTCATAGCTCGATAGAGTGGTGTGAGAAACTTTCGTCGACCGACAGTTGTCAGAAATATTTCTATCTGTTTATCATTTATTTTATTATATCCAGAATTAATACTTAATTCATACCATGCAGCGGCTATCTCAGAGTTGCCTGATGTTGAGAATGCATATTTAATATCTAAGCTTTTCATTTTTTCTAAGCTTAGATTTTTAGGTAGTTGCCTGATGAAGTGCAACCACTCATGTGTAGACCAGTCATGTTCTGATAGAGCACCCTTAGATGTGAATTGATGGATGCTTTCTTCTACTTTTAAGAACTTATCGGATTGAGGCTTGATTACATTGTCGGGAATGCCAGGAGAATCTATCCATTCTTCAATATCTATTTCTTCCTCTAGTTCATTGAGTAAGTTTTCTTGTAGATAAGTTATAAACCTATCAGTTGTCATACTTTGGAATCTATGAGTATCAAAGTATTCTTTTAGAAATCGATCAAATCTTTCTCTCCCAAATTTAGACTCTAACATCGTCAAGAAAAAAGCACCTTTCTCATATGCGATATCTGTCATTCCATCATCAGGGTCACGACCGTCTAAGTCCAGTCTCAGGTGTGTATCTGCATGGCTGTGTCCTATATCTGTGACTTCATGCTCTAAGTCTTGGTATCCCAGTAGTGCAAGCATATTTGCATAATCTTCACCGTATAATGCTTCCATGATTCTACGCTCAAAATAAACAGTAAATCCTTCATTAAGCCAGAAGTCATTCCAGGTAGCATTAGTCACTAAGTTGCCAGACCAGGAATGTGCTAACTCATGAGCGATTAACGCAGTAAGAGACTTATCTCCTGCAATGATCGTAGGTGTTGCAAATGTTAATCGAGGATTCTCCATCCCACCAAATGGAAATGATGCTGGCAATACGATGACATCATATTGTTCCCATAGATATGGCCCATACAGTTCCTCAGCAACGATGAGCATCTTTTCCATATCCTCAAATTCATACAAAGACTTATCTAACATAGACGGCTCTGCATACACACCTGTCCGTTCACCGACCTTACCGAATTCTAAGTCACCTACTGCAAGTGCAATCAGATAGGGAGGGATGGCTTGCTTCATCTCAAACTGATATATACCACTTTCGTTTTTCTTCTTAGGATTGGAGGCACTCATGACTGCTAACATATCCGATGGAGCTCTGACAGTGGCGTTGTAGCTGATTCTCACACCTGGACTATCTTGACAAGGTAACCAAGTACGTGTGAGAATGGCCTGACCTTGAGTAAATAAGAATGGATGATTCTTATCAGTTGTTTGTTCAGGATCTAACCATAACAGCGCTGCGGCATCTTTTGACGTTTTGTAATATATAGTGATTTGTGTAATATCTTCATCTATTGGAATATGCAGAGCACTTCCGAGATAAGGTTTGCTTTTAGATAGATAATAATCAGTGCTTACATCATTATTGGTATGTACTTTGCTTATTATTAAGTCTCTTGTATCAATCACAATCTCACTGGCCCCAAATGACCGTATGTTATATTTTGCGATACCCGTTAAAGTCTTTTCTGTAAAGTCTACAGTAAGATCGAGGTCTAAATGCTCAGTTATAGCTTCAGCTGGCTTGGAAAAGCTATGCTTGTCGAGGGTGGAATGATGATTCTGCACGGGTCTTAGTTTTTCTTGTTTACCAGATGGTTGACAATTAGTGAGTGTGAGTAGCAAGAGAATAATATAAATAAAACAATTACTATTTATCATAGGCAGATTTATGGATTATTGAATGGATAATTTAATTTACGTATTACAATTAATTCTTATGTGATTAATATACTATGTAAGGTACTTATAACTGTATAATTAAGTCTAATTTGTTATTAATTAAGATAATTGTATTAAAATTATTTATATGTGTTAGCTACTGCATATCATAATTATACATATCTTTATTCTTCTAAATTGTATACTTTAAACGAATTTTTAAAATTTATTGAAATTTCAAATATGGTCCTGAGAAATACCTTAGTCATTTTAACAGCGTTAGTATTGCTATCTACATCGTTGTTTTCTAGAAACTACACGATCGGAGGAGATACGACTTCTTCTTCTGTCTATTATAGCTTAGATGCCTGTGATGCATTCGTTAACGCAGGAACATTAGCAGACTATTCAGAGTTTGTCGGTGTTACTAATAACGATCCTTCATGTACATCTATTTTTCCATCAGGAACAATCTACAGGACTAATCCTTCAGTTAATACACATTCATGTACTCCAGGAGTTAACGGCTCCTCAGCAATGTGTGTCAGCTCAGAAGAAAGCTGTACTTATAACCCTACAAGTGAAAAAGCAATTAAAATAGAATTAATGGTATCACCTGGCCCATCTGGATCAGGGAGTCTAAGTACTCTTTCTTTCTTCGAGAAAGCACCTGAGACTTATGATTGGATATCTGGTCCTTCTGGTATTAATAACTATCCGACTCAGTATGGAATTAGAGTCCTTAAAGATGGTGTAGAGATATTCAGACAAGAAGGTATCGCCACTACAACTGATTGGACATTAGAGACTTTTGATTTCTCTAATAATCCAGATTTTACAGTAACGGGTAACTCTTTCTTTACTATCGAACTATTAGGATACTGTGTCATCGGTAACGGTGCTGCAGCAACTGCTTGGGATATAGATGAAGTAACGATTTCTTCTGTATGTCAGTCTTCTAATGTAATAGGAGGTGATCTGAGTATAGTAGGTGGCGGAACAACGATAGACATATGTGCTAACGATGGTATCTCTGATGAATTCGATGTAGTGCTGACTGGAAATACAGGTTCTGACGCTACATACATTATCACTGATGAGAATGGCATGATCCTTAATGTTGGAGGTGGACCTACTTTTGATTTGGAAGGTGCTGGTTCTGGTACATGCTTCATCTGGAATGTCGCTTCTAGTGGTACAGTCACTGGGTTGACTGAAGGAGCAGATGTCAATAATGTAACAGGATGCTTTGCATTATCTAATCCGATTGTTGTAAATAGAAATATGCAAGGAGGAGGTACATTGTCTACAACTGACGGATTTACACAAGTATCTATATGTGTCGGAGATGGAGTTGCTGATCCTATAAATGTTAATTTAACAGGTAACACTGGGTCTAATATGGCTTGGGTAATTACGGATGCTGCATCAGGAATGATTTTAGGATTACCTGCTGGCCCTCCATTTGACTTAGAAGGAGCTGGCTTAGGTTCTTGCAATATATATAATGTTAGCTACGAGGGCTCTATTACCGGTCTTACTATGGGAGGGTCTTTATCTGACATTAGCGGATGTTTTGGTTTGTCTAATCCTATTAGAGTAGATAGAACTACTGCTACAGCAGGGTCTATTAGCGCAAATGGTCAGACAACTTTTAATGTTTGTACAAGTGACGGAGTTCCTGATCCTTTAGATATAGATGTAATAGGTAATATTGGCACTAATGAGTCATATGTTGTTACAGATGTAAACGGTAATATACTAAGAGTGCTTCCAGTATCTCCTACAGTTAATGTAGATGGTTTCGGTACAGGGACATGTTTAATATATCATGTCAGTTTTGATGGAACAATTAATGGGTTGACAACAGGACAAAACCTCAGTGGTTTAGGTGGTTGCTTTGGTTTATCTAATGCAATAACTGTTAATAAGCAGGCAACAACAGGTGGCGTATTTTCTACTAACCTTTTTACTTTTGTATCGATATGTGAGAATGACGGAACGTCTAATGTTATAGAGACAACTCTTAATAATAATATGGGGGCCAATGTTCAGTATTTTATAGCTGATACAGATGGTAACATAATACAGTTTATTACAGGCCCTCCATTTGACTTTTCTTCTTTTGACAGAGGTAGATACTCACTATATGCATTTTCTTATGATGGACCTTCTTCAGGTCTTAACATTGGACAGAACACAAGTACCCTTGTAGGAGCATGTAATGGACTTTCTAATCCTATTGTAATTGTAAAAGGTAGTGCAACAGGTGGAACAATAAGTTCTCCTTTAGGAAATAATTTTGATGTATGTGTACAGGGTAATGTTACACAAGGGATCGACTTTAACCTTACAGGTGCAGATGGACTAAACTCAAGATGGATAATCACTGATCTTTCAGGTAATATTATAGGACTCCCTGGACCTCCACCTATCAACATACAGTTAGCGGGTAGTGCTCAGTCTTGTCAGGTATATCACTTGAGTTTTGATGCATTTTTTACAGGATTAGCAGTTGGATCTAATATCGCAGATTTTGACGGTTGCTTCGAGTTATCTAATGCAGTAACTATCAATAAGTCAATTGCTAACGGTGGTGTACTTGCAGGGCCAGGTAATACAAGCTCTGTGAACTTATGTAATACAGGAGGAGGCTCTACTGTAAACTTAGATCTCAATGATACAGTAGGAGAGAATTCAGCGTGGATTATTACAGATCAGAATAATAATATAGTAGCAACTCCTACAGGACAACCATTTGATTTTGCTTCATTTGGTACTGGAACTTATAGAATATACAATGTATCATATAATGGTAATATATCAGGTCTTACTGTAGGCGCTAGTGCTAATAATATCACTGGTGATTGTTTTGACTTATCTAATTTTGTAAGTGTTAATAATAACTCAGTAACCCCAGGAACAGTGACTTCTCCATTAGGAAATAATTTTTCTATATGTGTGGGCACTGGTGTTTCTGACCTTATAGACTTCTCAGTATCTGGTAATAGTGGCAATGGGAGATGGCTCATAACTGATACAAATGGAGTTATCATTGATTTACCAGGTAATCCACCATTCAATTTATCAGGGAATACAAGCACATGCTTAGTATGGTTCTTATCTACAAGTGGTAATGTGGGAGGATTAGCAATCGGCAATAATGCTTCTGGCTTATCTGGATGCTTTGCATTATCTAATTCTGTAACAGTTAATAAGAGTGATGTAAATGGTGGAGTCATATCTACAGATAACAACACTACTTCAGTCACAGTATGTGTAGGAGACGGGACACCTGATTTTGTAAATGTGGTATTGGATAATGCTACTGGTGCAAATAATCAATGGATAATCACTGATGCTAATGGAAATATATTAGGACTACCCGCTGGACCTCCATTCGAATTTGATGGAGCTGGTTTAGGAGCTTGTCAGATATATAATGCTTCTTATGAAGGTACCTTGTCAGGTGCTGTTGTAGGCAATAATTTAAATTCTGTAACAGCTGATTGTATTGGTTTATCTAACTCAATTACAGTAGATAGAATACAGCCTGATGCTGGAACAATAAGTACTAATGGTTCTACATCAGTAGAAGTATGTATAGATGATCCTAATGATACAGTTCCTGTAACTGTTAATGGTGGAGCAACAACAGGTGTCAAAGGATGGATTATCACAGATGCAAGTGGTGAAATCTTAGGATTACCTTCAGGTCCTCCATTTAGTTTTACTGGAGCAGGAACAGGAGCATGTAATGTATACAGAATATGCAGTAATGGAATGGTAACAGGAATGACAGTAGGTGGAAATCTATCAGCATTAGCTGGTTGCTTTAACTTGTCTAATTCTATTACCGTAACAAGAATAGAAGCTGGTCCTGGATCGAGTGCAACATCTAAGTTAACATTTGATATGGAAGCTTGTTACTCTGATCAGACAGACAATTCAAGTAAGGATTATTCAGAATTCACAGCTAATGTTATGAATGATGCAGCTTGTACACAGTTCTCCGTATTATCAGGAGGATTCCTATATAGAAGAGACCCTAACACGAATATGCACTCATGTACAGATGGTGTTAATGGCGGTGTCGCAATGTGTGTAAGTTCACAAGATGATTGCACATTCACTGATGATAGTGATTCAGCTATCAGGTTTGATATAGAAGTTACACCTGGTACGAGCGGAACAGGTAGCATCTCTGGATTAAGTTTCCAAGAGAAAGCGCCTACAATGTTCCAATGGATAAATGGTGCAACAGGTATCAATAATTATCCAACTAATTATGGAGTAAGAATTCTCAAAGATGGGGTAGAGGTATTCAGACAAGTAGACTTAAATACAACTACAGATTGGACATTAGAATCGTTTGATTTCTCTAACAATGCAGATTTTACTGTGACTCAAACATCAGTATTTACATTTGAGTTATTAGGATATTGTACAGTAGGAAACGGAGCAGCTGTCAATGCATGGGATATAGATGAAGTAATGTTAACTTCTAATTGTTCTATAGCTGGAGGTTGTGATACGACTACAGTAACGGAAGAAGAAGAGGAAGAAGAAGAAATAGAAACGGAAGATGAGGATGAAGCAATCTCTTTCTCTGTGAGACCTAATCCAGCAGATAATCTTCTAATATTGGAGGCTACTAAAGAACCTACAGAAGGTAGTATGGTATACATCTACGATAGAATGGGTAGAATGGTAGATACTTACACATTAGGTCAGAAAACTATACAGGTTAGCTTAGCTAATTACTCTGCAGGATTCTACTATATCAGAATGATATCAGAAGGTAAGCAAACAACAAGAAAGTTCTTGAAGCAGACTAAGTAAGTCTGAGTTTCAAATAAGTAATATAAAATGGCTGCATCGTAAGATGTAGCTATTTTTTTTTGCCAGATACTTTTTTTATCTCGAACGCAGAGAAAGATCCCTTAATATAATGTGGCCTAAAATAGGGTATCTAATCTCAAGATGTCTCTCTTAGATCGATATCAGAAGGGAATCGTTAGAACCTAATCACTTCCAGCCTCGTATGGCTCCACATATAGTTTCTGACAATTAGATCCGCTTCAGGATTCATGCTTCGATATTCTATCGATTCCTTAATCTCTTCGATGCCATATCCTATATATTCTATATCGATATATCCATGGCCTTGATAATGTCCATCTTCTACTAAGAAAACACACTTCTCAGTAAGGCTTCTGCCTTCGGATATGATGATAAAATTCTCTTCGAATATGCGATTAATAGCTGGCAGGCTATCCTCGAAACGTTCGTTATAAGTTAGCGCAAACTCTTCGCCTATACAAGCACCGGTACATTTCTCTACGCCATAATTAAAGCATGCAGTTGTGGACTTATCTATTCCATTGATCTTATGACATAGTCCATATACCTCACCAATCTGTTCTATATGTCTCATGGCACTCCTACGAGTCGAATAGTAGGATAGTGGGTCAGCCGCTTTCTTAGAAGCGACGACTTTGTACTTATGATACCCGGACTTATCTTGATCCTTGATAACTGCAAATACATATTCTCTACGTTTCTGTGCTTTGTTGATTTCAGGGATTTCTTTTTTGATCTCGTAAGATTCTAATACGAGTGATGCAAGTTCATTACCAGTTAGTACATAGCTTATGTCTGCGGTCTGCCTTAGTAGCTTATTGGCTTTCGTATTGTGCTTAGAAAAGTGCTGCTTGACACGAGATCGGATATTGATACTTTTTCCTATATATATCAGTTTCCCATTAGCATCAGCAAAGTAATATACACCATATTCTTCAGGAAGATTATGTATGTCCTCAGGAGTAAGCGACTCAGGAAGTTGGGTTAGTTTTAGCACATCTGCAACCAATGACTGGCTTTCTGGTCCGCCTGCTGCTTCTACATCTAATATCTTACGTAATAAGATTGTGGTTGCCCATGCATCATCATAAGCTCTATGCCTGTTCTCTACCTCTATCTTGAAGTATTTGATAAGATTGCCCAAGGCATAGGACTTAAGTCCTGGAAAAGCTTTTCTGGATAGCTTGACAGAGCACAGTTTGCGCTTAGTGAATGTAAATCCAAGACTTTTGAATTCCTCTCGTAAGAACTGGTAATCAAATCTTACATTATGAGCTACGAATATGGCATTGCCGATAGTATCTATTATGTCCTTAGCCACTTCGTAGAACTTAGGTGCATCTACTACCATATCATTGGTAATGCCAGTAATCCTTGTAATATGAGGCGGTATAGTCCTTTCAGGGTTGATGAGAGATTGGAATTCTTGAATGATTTCTTCTCCATCATATATGATAATAGCGACTTCTGTGATCTTATCCCTTTTTGGGATGCCACCGGTTGTTTCTAAGTCTACAACTGCATATTTTTGTGCCATATTTCTATCTTTCAAAATTAGGCAAAATCTTTGCGTAGTATAAATAAGAAATATCCACTTATGATCTATAGCTTTCTGACTTCAAATCCATTAAATTCAGCAATTGTGAGAGCTCTAATATCGTTTTTCATACTATTATCTTGTAAGTCGGATCTTCCTCAGATCCAGTCTGCAACTACATCAGATAATGGTAGGATAGTCGTAGGAGCTGAGCGTATCAGCGAGTATATAGAAGATGTAGCATATAAGAATGTCGCAATGGTGGTCAATCAGAGCAGTAAAGTAGGTGATAGACATCTGGTGGATGTGTTAACTAATACGGGTGTCAAAATCATAAAGATCTTTGCGCCTGAGCACGGTTTCCGAGGGGAGGCTGATGCGGGAGAGAAAGTAGATGATACGGTAGATACTAAGACAGGTATTCCTATAATTAGTCTATATGGAAAGAAAAAGAAACCCAGTGCTGAGGATCTCCAGGGTATAGATATTATTGTATTTGACATTCAGGATGTGGGAGTTCGATTTTATACTTATATATCTACGTTGCATTATATTATGGAAGCAGCAGCAGAATCCAATATCCAAGTGATAGTTATGGATCGTCCTAATCCAAATGGACACTACATAGATGGTCCAGTGCTCGAGGAAGCGTTCGAAAGTTACGTGGGGATGCATCAGGTTCCAGTTGTATACGGGATGACAATAGGAGAGTATGCTCGAATGATCAATGGTGAGAAGTGGTTGCCAAATGGACTGCAATGTAGACTGAAGATTATGACTTGCCTTAATTACGATCATGAGACTCGATATATATTACCGATAAAACCTTCTCCAAATCTTCCTAACGCTTTGTCCATAGCTCATTATCCAAGCTTATGTTTTTTTGAAGGGACGACTATGTCTGTCGGAAGAGGAACACCAAGTCCATTTCAGGTAATCGGTCATCCAGATCTTGTAGACATGCCTTACAGTTTTACACCAGTATCTACTCCAGGGGCTAAGTATCCTAAGCATCAATTTAAAAATTGCTATGGAATGGATCTGACTAATAAGTCACCACGCAGTAAGGTTATAGATCTGAGTTACCTTATATACTTTTACGATTTGTCTAAGGAGCATCAGTTTGATTACTTTAATGAGGGTGTCTTTTTTGATCTATTAGCAGGAACCGATAAGCTCAAGCAAATGGTGATAGAGGGAAAAACGGAATCACAGATCCGTGAGTCATGGCAAGAAGATATTAATCGATTCAAACAAGTCAGGCTTAAGTACCTGATCTACGACTAGAACTTATATCGTAACTGCATTTTTAATTCCGTTTTCTGATTTCCTATGATCTGTTCGTTGCCACTGCTGATAGCTTCTATAAGATATGCAGAGTTAGGGTCACTTACCATTCCCGTCCGACTGTACTTAGTCTGAGCTAATCTAAATTCTATAGTTAGAGCTCTTGTAGCCTTGTACCTAGCATTTATATAATAACGTATGCCTTGGTTAAAGTATGAGAGGATAGAAAACTCATATAGAACAGAATTCTCAAAAGCATATATCCGACTATCAAAATCATCTGTATCAAAATAAGCAATTCTTGTAGACAGTGATAGTGGCGATGATTGTGGTTTATAAATTACATCTTGATAAAGAAGGACACCATAGCTTTGTTCGATTGGATTCTCAAATCGAGAAAACTCTAATCTCGATCTTAGTTTTAATTCCTTGCTGATTGTATTGTCTACATTCAGTCTTAGTCTATGTCGTTTTTGGAAACCAGTATTTTTTATTAACCGAGAGACAGTGCTGTAGTCCGCTAACTTATTCTCATGTGTGTACTGAGCATAGATCAATAGTTTTCGTTTGAGATAATAATCTATTCTGAGCAGGTATTCTTTGCCAGAAGAAGGACGACTTACATTAAACCTTAGCCAAGGATGCTTCCAATAGTCTGCATAGGCACGTACTGTCCATTTGCGATCGATTCTATATTCTATCCCCATATAGAAACCGACTTCATTATTGACATTAGTACCTTCGCCGAAGCCATTAGGATTAATAGAATTATATGATCGGTTGTAATTTCTATACATGAGTGTCGTAGAGAACTTCCTGCTCAGTCCGACTAATGCACCGACAATATGTGCTGTCCCATTATCAGTAGATGATATAGCGGATTCTCCAAAAAAATTAAAATTTCGATATCGATAGTTGTAATCTATACTAGCATTATGTAAGTGATCACCTCGGTACCTGTACTTGTTATATAGTTTGTCTGATCTGTCCAGGGACCCGTTAAAGTTATTCGCTAATGTATTGATCGCAATCCCAAAATTAGGTTTGCTGTATTGTAGAGAAGCACCGTATGAGCTGACGGCAATTGTACCTTGATCTTCCTTCTCACTGGCCGTTCTGTGATTGCCAGATAGCTGGAAAGAGGAGAAGCTTTCTACAACAGGATTTTCAGGATCGATGGTGTCTATGACAGTGAGGGCGTTTCCATCTCTATTCGCATGACTTCCATATATCGATAGATCTATATCCTCATGGATTCTTAGGGTCGTAGCTGCACCTCTATAGAAACTGTTCTCTTGTACAGAGTTATATGGTCTGACGACACGTCCACCTTTGCGTACATTACTAACGTAAGCACTCTTGCCAGAACCAAAGCTGTTATGACTTATTAGCCCCTGACCAAAACTGAGTGTATAATCCCCGACCGCTATTTCTTTGATTAAGTTGCTGTAGTCTTTAAGATAATAATGGAACGTGAGGTAATCAAATCCTGCGTTTTTTGTTGATTTGAAAATCTCTTCTCCAGAGTCCTTTTCTAAAATAATGCCCATTCTCTGATTTGTAGAAAAACTATTTCTCCATCTTAGAAATACCCTGTTTTTATCTCCTAAGTATTTAGTCTCTCCATCTTCATTGGGTATATATCCTTTCTTATCTTGAACTATCTGACTTGCTTTTAGGTACAGCTCATTGTTACTTTGCTTAAGCATCTGAGGTATACTCAGTTGCATCTTGTTGCTATCTTTGACCCACAAGAAATATTGTAATATTCTTGCGAGATCTGTCTGGATGCTGGGAATTGTTTGTATTTCTTCTATACTTAGGAAATTTCCAAATATGTCTCGATGATTGAGAATATCTGTTATTTGGATGTCTGATAACATCCCAAGTTCTTTGATCTCGTCATAAGTCAGAGTATTGATATTAAGAGGAGCATTGTAAAAACTCAGAAGCCTTTCATATAGATTCAGTATGTCTGCCTCCTCATTCTCTCCATCTTCTATGTAAGTCTCTATCTGATCTATGATTTCTTGCGGTATCTCTTGGGCTATGCACAAAGATGCTATAGCTATCAGTATCAGAGATAAGAACGCTTTTTTCACGTGGTAGTGGCTTTTATGATCTTAGTGATAGGTATACCTTGCAATAAGCTATCACACCAACTTATGTAATTATAGTATAAAAATGCTATTTTTTCGTATTCATCCTGCTTGTATTCCACTAATTTCTTCTTAAGTTTCTCCGTATCATCATCCATCCCGAAGTGCATCATCTTAGAAGCTCTCTTAAGGAAGCTCAGTACAGTTTCTACTACCTTATTTAATTGGTCCGCAAGGGTGAATTCTGCTCTGATAGAGTCTACAAGATTCTCTACTAATATATAATTGCCAAGGTGGAAATGACATATGATATGTAATAATCTACTGTAAGTAACCAGATCTTTTTTGAGCGATACTTCAGTATGATTGATTATCTGATTCGTATAATCTATCGCTAAGTTATACTTGCCATTGTAAGAGTATATCATTGCAAGCTTGTAATACATGGTCAGTCTCCTATGTATATCTACACTATGCTTATGTATTGTATATCCCTTTTCTATGTCTGTTATTACGCTATTAAGCGTTGCGTACTTATTGCTCAGCAGCATCTGATTTAGCAAAGCAAGATTATAGTATATATAGTCTATAAGGCTGATGGCTTTAGTATAACTATCGATATGCTTATCTCTATATTTCTTGTATTGATTAAAGTAGAAGGTATGCTTGTCTGCTCTATCCAGATAATAACATTGCACCATTACATAATGTAGACTTCTGAGGTATGAGATAGGATCATTATCCAAGAGCTGGATGTTATTCTGGTAGCATTGTGCCCATTCTATGGCATGTCGATAAGAATAGTGAGGCTTCAGCTGAGCATGATTATACCAGATATTGCACTCGTGCCAGAGTGCTCGGAGTTGAGTGTTCTGCCGCGTGGCAATCTCAGATATACCGAGTGACTCAAAGTAAATCTTGTAAAAAACTCGATCCTTAGTATTTTTCACATGACCTACTTTGATATATAAGCCCTGCATTTTAAGACTTAAGTTGGATAGAGTGTGGGCTTGTGATATCTCATTGTTAAGATCGGAAGATTCTTGTATGAGGTTTTCCATTTTGTCCACGACGCCTCTACTTCTTGTGATATGTCTGGATTCTATTTTTTTATGTAGTTCTATTATGTCAAGGTGGGCGATATTCCTTCCGTTGTTTTTAGCTATGGATTTTAGTTTTGATAAGTATTGAAGACATTGGTTATGTAGTCCTTTGTCATATAATAGAGAGGCATGATCTATCTCTTCTCTAAGTTTTATTGTCGGGCTTCTTTGAATATTGACAAGCCTTAAGCTTCTCAGTATTTGAGTATACAGATGACGCTTGAGATTGATGTATTGATATGTACTTAGGTTTAATTTTGTTCTATAGTACTCTTCGCTTTCTAATGGTTTCTTTTCTATCACATTATATAGCTGTACAAACATCTTATCTTTTTCTCTCTGGATTCTGTTAGAATATACCTTGAGAGCTCTCTTTTCTGACTTGTCTAAGCTATTTATGAGCTCTTTAATATACTCTATTCTACTGATGGACATAACATCTTATATTTTTATAAATAATTGATATTCAGTATGATATATTCCGTTTAGCTATTTGGAAATAACAATGTGATATAATTATTAATTTAAATGTATAAAATTTTCGTATAATTTCGTGTCTCAATAAAATTAATTACGCATAGCCATGGGAAAATTGAAATTAGAATACATCTGGTTAGATGGAGGTCAACCTACTCAGATGCTTAGATCTAAGACTAAGGTCATAGATGAGAAAAAATATAAAGGAAATATCAAAAATTTACCGGTATGGAGTTATGATGGCTCCAGTACGAATCAGGCAAAAGGTAATTCTTCGGATTTATTACTTAAGCCAGTTAGAGCATTTAAGGATCCAGCAAGAATCAATGGTCTATTAGTGATGTGTGAGGTTTTAAATGCTGATGGCACACCACATGCAACTAACGGAAGAGCGACTATAGATGATAATGACAATGACTTTTGGTTCGGTTTCGAGCAGGAATATACGTTGTGGGATCTGGATCACCACACACCAATTGGTTTTCCAGCAAGGGGGTTCTATCCACCACCACAAGGGCCATACTATTGTTCTGTAGGTGCAGAATATGCGGTAGGCAGAGATATCGTAGAGAGACACTTAGACTTATGTATAAATGCAGATATCAATATAGAAGGGGTCAATGCGGAAGTCATGAAAGGGCAATGGGAATACCAAATATTTGCTAAAGGTGCTAAGGAAGCAGGAGATCAGGTATGGGTAGCAAGATACCTCATGGAGAGGGTAGGAGAAGAATTCGGCGTAAGAATAAATCTACACCCTAAGCCGGTAGATGGTGACTGGAATGGCTCTGGAATGCACGCTAACTTTTCTAATACTAAACTGAGAACATCAGGTAAGAAAAAAGCATTCGAAGATATCTGTGAATTATTCAAGCCTAAAGCTGCTATCAAGGCAGCCATCAGTGTCTACGGGGCACATAATGATCAGAGACTGACAGGTATACATGAGACACAAGCTATCGACAAGTTCACATATGGTGTGTCTGATAGAGGGGCATCTATCAGGATTCCTATTGCTGCAGTAGAGAATAAGTGGAAAGGATGGTTAGAAGACAGAAGACCTGCTTCTAATGCAGATCCATATAAGGTAGCCTCAGTTATTGTAAAAACTGTGAAAGGAGGATTCAAAAAGAAGTAATGCTGCTTTAGATTATATTTAAGAGATTAACGAAAGTTGGTCTCTTTTTTTTATGTCTACAATTTTGATTTTATGAATTTGGATTGCTTTTTATGACCTTCTTTTGACTGAGTTTGTATAATATATACACCATCACTAAGACCAGATATGTCGATATCTTCTTCGTTCTGATAATCATAATTACTGTGTAATAATCTGCCATTAGAGTCATAGATCTGCATGGTCCTGTAGTCACCTATGACTTTAATTATATCTGTTGCAGGAGATGGATATAAAATCATAAAGTTAGGTGGGTCTTGATCTATAATATCTACTGTCTCTGTAGTCATATCTAACTTGAATAATTGTCTGTCTTTACCTTTTGTAAGAGCTGAGAAATAAATATCACCATTTGGAGCCTTCATAAAATCATTTGGCCTACTTGAGGTAGAGATTTCGTTCATATCTTTTAGCAAGGTAAGTTGGTCATTGAGAGTGTTATATATCCAAGGTTCCAGTCCGTGGACACCATCATTCAATAATACTAAGAACCTATTATCACCTATTGATATATACTTATCTTCATGACTTTGGGTTCTTGTAGATTGAAACTTGATTGTTTCTTTTAATTCTAAATTGTCCTCATTGAAATCATAGAAAATGATCTCATCCTCCATATTTTTATAAGCGAGAATCGTTTTTTCAGAATTATCTAAGACCATGATTAGTCTTTCTTCATTACTTTGTTTGATAATAACAGGATCTGTGTCGAACGTAAAAGTATAAGTGATATCTGTAGAGAGAAATTCTCTGTCAGGTACTTCTAAGAATGATCTATCATCTGATTCGTGCCAGTAATAAGCACCAGTTTGCCAATAAGCTAAATCACCATCAGGAATGGACTTAAATGAATGGTTGCCTTTGTAAGCAGAAAAAATATACATTGAATCCTCTCCGTCAAATGCAAGAGACTTCACTTCACCATCAAACTTGTTTCCTGAATAGAAAACATTGTAATTGAAATCTTTTATTAGCTCTGTATATTTTCCAAATTCATCAATATGAAAAAATGAAGCATTATCATCATACTTCCAACCTGTACAATAGAATCCTCCCTCATCATCAGGATAAGGATCAGGATAGGTGTCAGGCGTTATTTTCGCATTATAGATTTTCTGTGTTTCTGTGTTATAAGTAATCCATACGGAGCTATCACCACTGTACTCTCTTATTATAATACTGTTGTTACTAATCTCTTCCGTGCTAAAACTTGTAGTAGAGAGTATATCTTCGAATGGATGATATGTTTCTGTGGTCACATCATAATATCCTGGTAGATCATTGTAGCTTCCATATAAGTTGATGATCTTGTCAGTTGTATTATACCTCTTATAATATAAATAATCTAAGTCTGGAATGAGTTGTGTGGTATATGACAAATCATCCATATCTATCTTTATAGCATAATGTGCAGAATCCAATGCACTGAGAACATATATATAATTGTCACGTGCCAGATAGGAAGAAGTTCCATGCGAATTATTCCCTACATCTAAGAGTTTAGTCACGATATCATTTTCCATCGCATATATAGAGTTGCTTGTAGAGAAAAAGTAACTGTCATTATTCCAAGAATCAGTATAAATGTTATCGTGGATACCAAAATTCTCCAGTATATCAAAGCTCTGGATTTCACTTAGTTCTTTATCTTGGACATTAAGATTGTTTAGTGAAGGTCCAGAATAAGTATGGTAGTAGACACGTAATATATCATCATTTTGCTTTTCTCCTATCACCACATTATATATGTCTTCAACTGGATAATCACTCACTTGTTTGACAACGGAAGTTTTTAGATTTATCTCATATAATTCTGGCCTATAACCTAAATAGTGAATATGATTATCAGTCACGATGTATAACTTGTTGCCGAATCTTTCCACTTGCTTGTTTTTCAAAATGTCTGTGGGTATATTAAGCCTGCTGTAGCTCCTTTCTTCTAAATCGTAGAGTACATGTATGCCATCACCTTGCCAATCATTTGTGGTTCCAAAAATTAAATACTCATCACCTAATTCTTTGATACTGTAATTTCTAAATGGGGGTATATCATTGTAATAGCTGTTATTCGGCGTAAAGACATGGTAACCGAATGGGAAACAAAATCCTTTTTCATAATCTATAATTTCTATCCAATTGCTCGTTACATTGGCACATATAACAGTGCTGTCGTGCACTGTAAGTATTTCTATTGAATCAGGAATACTACAATCAGTTTGAAAAATTATTTCATTATCTTGTATTAGGGTAAGGCCGTTGTTATCTTTTACAGTAAGTGCTGGCTTGTTTGAGAATGATGTGGTAGATACTGATGATATATCAGAGAATTCATAGGGGAATACTTCTTGCCTCTTATCTTCGATATTATAGTAAGTGATAGAATCAATAGTTGGCTGCTTCGCGTATATATTAGGTCCTAACCTTATTCCTGTAAAAGGTATTTCGTATATTTCATTAGTCAATCGATCATACCTTACAATTACTTTTTCAGATCTATTATTGAGTCCGCTGAAAGAGAAATAATTTTCATAAATAGCAAAATTGCTAAAGAAGCTTATACCATATGGCTTAAGATCTATAACTTGATGAAGTTGGCCAGTAATGATATTAATGGTGTAAATATAGTCTTGATATAAGTCATAAAGGAGAGGGCCCTCGTGTATCATCCCTGAGTTACTATTCGCATAACTATATCCATATGGATTCGGTGAAGAATCAGTAGGTCTATAAGTCAAGTTATGAATTAGTTCTGTAGAATCCTTGGTTATAAGGGATATCAAAGTTCCCTCTGTTCCTTGCTCTATAAAGTACTCATTATCGTCTACAACTATGAAGCCTTTGCGAGGATAATCGTCTCTCGGCAACAAGTACTCTATATCACTTATCTGGGTCTGACATATTACACTCGATGAGTATAAAAGTAGGCTAAAGAGTAGAAGGATGTGATTTTTCATAGAGTCATTTTATTAGAGTGGTAATCACAAAAGCAGGGATAGCACTCTAAGCATATACAAAAAATGATTTTTAATTACATGCTGTAAGTTAATCAATTTCTCAATTTAGGAACTAATACCAGAGCAAACGTGATGCCTGATCTAATCTTAATCTATGAGCTTAGTACATTAAAACACATAGCAGGTTTCTCTAAGCATAAGGATTGTTGTCAGACTTAGACATGTACAACATTATCATTCCGCCAAACATTAATACCAGCTTTGTGACAAAGCCAAATGGGGAAGGCAAGTTGTCTAAGAAACTAAGAAAAGTAAAACTTACATTGATTAATGTAAAGATTAGGGATAAGAATCCGATGGCAAATAATATAAATCCAATGAGTGATAGAATGGCTCTCTTATTCATGTCACAATAATACTGAATTTTAACTTGAAGTCTTGATCGATAACCTCAGTACATAATGAATGATATTTACTTACAGTATCTATTATTTGTATTACTTTGGACATACTAAATCAGTTACGACACTTTATAATTGCTTTTTAAAGACAAAGAATCATTCAAGAAGGTTTTCGAGGAAAACTACAGTCCTCTATGCAATTATATTTGTCATATGATTCAAGATAGCGATGCTGCTAAAGATATCATCCAAGAGACATTCATACAGCTCTGGAGGCGGCGCAATGACATCAGTGTAGAATCTTCACAATCTTCTTACCTATACAAAGCCGCAAAGAACAAGGCACTGGAATATCTGAGGTCAAAGAAGTCTTATGAAAATGCTGTAGGTAAAGCCGCAGCAGAGCGTGTAAATATCGCTGATCCTGATAAAATGTCGGCTAAGTATAGTAAATTGGAAAGAATACATAGTTCACTGCGACATTTGCCGCCTAAATGCCGAAATGTGTTTGTTTTACACAAGTTTAAAGGATTAACTTACGCTGAAATTGCAGAGCAAGAGAAGATTTCTGTTAACACTGTAGAAAATCATGTGGTGAAAGCATTCAAATTACTGAGAGAAATCTTAACATAATTAAACGAAGCAAAAGTCTAAATGAACATAGATAAAATCTTACTTAATGCCATTAATAACAAAGCTTCTAAGGAAGAATATTCTGCTTTGGAAGAATGGCAAGCTGATTCTATCAAGAATATAGAGTTCTTAGAGACCATGTCTATTATGCAATCTAAAGAGAGTCAATCTTACGAATCTTACGACCCTAAGGAGGCTTGGGGGAATATAGAATCACAATTGGATTCACAAACTCCTAAGTATAACAAAGGATACTTTAAGTGGGTGCTGGTAGCACTTGCATTAGTGGCTATATTTTCTTATTTCATGACCAGATCTGATATCTCTGGAATACACACTACAGATGGAGAGCGTAAGCAGATGGTTCTCGCAGATAACTCAGAGATATGGCTTAATCATTCGACGACCCTTACTGAGACTTCTGATTTTGTAGAATCAAGAAATGTTAGTCTTGACGGAGAAGCATTTTTCGATGTAGAGCATGCAGATGACAAGCCATTCATTATTGCACTTGATGATGAAAATTATATACAAGTTGTCGGTACGAGTTTTAATGTATTGAATAGAGGTGATGATTTCGATCTATCTGTATATTCGGGTCATGTACAGTTGCATGTTTTAGATAGAACGATAGATGTATACAAAGGAGAACGAGTTGTCTTAATCAATGGATCTTATGCTAAGGTGAAAAACCAAAATCCTAATACACTTAGCTGGAGAGATAGAGTATTATTTTTCGATAATGAACGTTTAGATAATGTGTTAGTGGAATTATCGGACTACTACAATATAGAAATAACAAACATAGATAAGGTCGCAGACCCTAACTGTAGAATAAGAACTAAGTATGAGAATGAATCATTAGATAATGTAATGACTGAACTTGAGTCTTTATTCTCACTGAAGTATAATAGAACTGATGACACAATAAGCATTATCAGCGCAATATGTGAGTAGATGCGTTATCCATTAATCATCGCCTGGATAGGTCTATGTCTAATGATTGCCTCTCGATCATCCGCTCAGGATGAAAAATCAATTAATCTTCCCAAACAATCCTACTATATCTCTGAGCTCATTTCAGAATTAGAAAACCAGAGCGATTATTTCTTTAGTTATAATCCTGAAGTTCTTTCGGAAAGTTACTCGATTTATTTTCCTCAAGAGACATATAGCCTTGAAGAAGTAATAGGAGAGTGGAATACTTATTATCCTTATGACTTGGTCAGAGATGATGCTAATCAGAAAGTTATCCTCACAAGATCGGAAAGTTACCGAATACAAGGAATCGTAGTAGATTCTTTCTCGGGTGAACTGATGCAAGATGTTAGCATCATCAGCTCGAGAACTAATGGAGAACATACTAATGGTGACGGTTATTTCAGTCTGATGATATCGGCTACTGTAGAATCGCTAATATTTTCTCATGTAGGTTATGATCTTAAGATTCTTTCTAAGCAAGAATTAGGTGGATCTGGCATGATGGTCCTACTGAAATCAAAAGAGCAATTCTTAGAAATCGTGATCTTAGATACACCCATTCGCGAAAATCAGTTTAACCAAATACATAAGCATACCAGAGAACAAGTCGAACAGTCGTTTGGGATATCTGGACAGAGTGATGTCTTATCTTATATTAAGCAATTGCCATCTGTCTCCGTAGGATCAGAAGGGCAGAACGGGTATAATGTAAGAGGAGGAAGTAATGAGCAAAACTTAATTTTATTAGATGGATTTCCCATATATGAAGCGAGTCACTTAGGAGGACTATCTTCTATCTTCCTGACGGATGCTATTAAAGGTATAGATTTCTATTCTTCTGGATTTCCAGCAAGGTACGGAGGTAAGTTATCCAGTGTGTTAGATGTCAGGCTGAAGGAGGGAAATCGCAATCAATTCGAACGAAGTGTAACCATAGGTTTAGAAGGAATACAGGCTAAGGTAGAAGGTCCATTAACTAAGAAACTGAGTATCAATCTAAATGCTAAGAAAAGCTACTTTTCAGAAATTGCAAGACCTTACTTAACTAAGAATTTAGGTCTCTCTGATCTCAATCTTAATTATGAAGATTACTATGCTAAGGCCTCTTATTGGTTTAATCCTTCTAATCGCCTTACTGTATCAGGATACCTGGGTAACGATCGTATAAGATTGCAGCGAGACTTCTCAGATCTTAGCAATTCCGTAGAAGACTTTAACAGAATAGCTTGGGGTAATAAGCTCATCGGACTGCAATGGCATGCCGCTGTAGATGATAAGCTATTTGTAAATTTAGGAGTAGGTTATTCCCAATATAAATTTAGATCTGTAGGATCATATGCGATTCAGTTTATTAATGAGATGGAGCTTCCAGATACTAGCAGTTATACCATACTTACGAGTTCAGTATTAAGCGATCTATTGCTTAAGGCAAGTATGGATTATTATTCTGATAATCTTGGAAAATTTAAATTGGGAGGGACCCTAACAAAGCATCGAAATGAGCCCACTATAGTGGAGGAGGAGAGCTTCTTATCTGTAGACTCTACTTTGTCACCTATTGATACTATATATAATACTATAGAAGCAGCTATATTTTTAGAAAATGAATTACAGATCGGGAGGCACATAAAACTATTTTCTGGATTGAGATATGAGTTTTTTAATACTGGTAACACTAATTATCACTTTCTAAATCCGAGAATAAGACTTCAGTATAGTCATAAGAATTATGCGGTCTCTGGTTCTTATTCTAAGCTTAATCAGTTCACACATCTGTTAGCTAATCCTGGGCCAGGATTGCCTTCTGATCTTTGGGTCCCCAGTACTGATAACTTGAGACCTCAGAGCTCTGATAATTATGATATCAGTTATAACTTTACTAAGAACCGGTTCCGGTTTGGAGCCTCGATATTCTATAAGAATTATGAGAACCTAATAGACTATGATAATCCCAGTGACATTATCTACTCATTTATTATCAATGCGGAATTATACAATGTAGAGGCTAATAATGTCAACTGGGAGGATAGGGTTACCGTAGGCTCAGGAGAGTCATATGGAGTAGAATTACACAGTAGTTATTCATATCAAAAATTCTCTATTAATCTTGGATATACTTTGTCTAAAGCAACCAGAAGCTTCCCATCAATTAATCAGGGCGAGACCTTTCCGTTTAAGTTTGACAGAAGACATAATATAAGTCTTAATGCAAGATATAAAATATCAGATCACCATAGTATTAGAGCTAATTTTGCATACGGTACGGGCAATGCGTTTACGTTTACGGATACTAGGATTTTAGGACCTAATGGTATAGAAATTTTAATTGCTCCTACGAGAAATAGTTATCGAGTACCTGCTTTCCATCATATAGATTTCAGCTATCTTTTCGAAAAAGATTACAGTGGGAAAACCTTATCACTTAATATAGGCGTATATAATGTATACAATAGACTTAACACCTTCTATGTATACTATCAAGAATCACGATCGCAAGCCGCTACACCGAGGACTGTATCTATCTATCCTATATTACCTCATGTTAATGTCGGATGGACGTGGTAATTTGGATTTTGTTGTAGAAATCATTATTTTGAGTAAGCTTTGAAATATATTTTATACATATCATTATTAATTACCATAATTTCTTGTGAAAGAGAACTGGATTTGGATTCAAGTTCTTATGAAAAGAGACCCGTAGTCAATGCCATTATAAACTCTGACTCAGTAATAGTCGTCAATCTTACATATAGCTCATACTTCACTGAATCAACATATGAGACTATAGAAAGGGCGTCAGTAGAAATTACAGATGTAACTGATGGTAAATCTTATCAATTGTACCACTCTGGTGGTGGAAATTTTCAGAATCGAGTAGCGGCAATTTCATCTCATGATTATAGATTAGAAATAGAAAACGTAGGTAGTAAATTAATATCTGCTGAAACTTGTGTTCCTAAAAACGTAGATCTGAATCTTACAATTGATACTCTGTATGATGAGCTAAATCTCATTTCTGAATTAGAGATAGACGTAGAAATTAAAAATGATCCAGATACGGATAATTTTTATTCACTGGAAGTATTCGAGTATTCTAAGGATAAGGATAGTGAGTTAGAAACAGATTCGGTAACTACTGTTAGCCTTATAGAGCCTTTTCAGTCTCAATTGTTACATACAACTAATGATTTAGGTCTAAAGACACTTAATATTTTTACTGATATAGGCTTTGACGGTAAAGACGTGAAAACATCATTTAATATAGGTCGCTCAGAAATATTATTTGATAATGGTACAAGAGGTGGAAGTAGCAATGGAAGTAGTAATGGAAATGAAGAAACAGGTGATACAGGAAATGAAGCAAGACCAAAATATGCAATCCGAATCATGGCTATGTCTCCAGAGTTGTATAATTATCTGAAGTCTTTTGAAATTTATAGCCAACAAGAAAATCTGGTGACCAGTAATACGCAGCCTTCGAGCATAGATTTTAACATCGTTAATGGACTTGGAATATTCGGAGGAAGCAACGTTCAGATTATACCTATCAATTAGGCAGCAATATCATAGCTGTTACTCAGATTAAAAAATTGTCTAAAAAAACTCTCTACTATTATTGATTTGTAAATCAAGTTATCAGCTGTGTTCCATGCTTTTTATCTTCTTGGAATCAAGGTCTTAGGATACGTAACTATGCTTTCATTACCTTGTTTATTCACAGAGCTCACCCCGAATAAATAATTATCTATAACGATATTCTTAAGTGTAACATCCGTTTCCTTTCCGACCCATTTAGAATATTCCCACTGAGGCGACGTAGTATTCCTCCAGTAGACCTTATAGCCCAATAGATTAGGATCATCGATAGGGTCCCAGAGCAATCGAGTGGAAGGCTGTACAGCTCCACCGATCATAACTAATCCTGGTGGACTCGGTGCCCAGGCTATACTTGCAAGACATATGGCATTGACAGTAGTTAGGTCAGCCGCATATTGGAAGTTAACCCCTTCGATAACATCTCCGTAGCTGATACCATCTTCTTCTCTGATATCTTGATGTTGCATATCGTAGTTCTCATGTGTCTCCATTAATCTTACCCCAGGAAAACCGGCATCATTGAACGGTCGATGATGTCCGCCTCTTCCAAACCTGTCTAATCTATAGATCATAATCGCATCCATATGCGGCATATATTTTTCTGTTGTCGCATCTACATATCTGGCTAATTGCCTGCTGGGTCCATCTACTTCACCTCCATAGAATCGATTCCATATGAGTTCTCGCTCATTAGGATTGGGAGGAATCGGTTCTGAAAATACACGAAAGCTTGTATTATCTATGACACCATCGATTCCACTAATGTTACCTATCATATCATTATTAAGTACACCGATGATATTCCATTCTTTTTCTTTTGCATCTGCGGCTAAGAACTTTCCACCGAATAATCCCTGCTCTTCACCTGATAGGCCGACGAATATGATGCTCATAGGAAATTCATACTTTGACAATACTCTGGCTGCTTCTATGACCCCAGCCATTCCTGTGGCGTTATCATTAGCTCCTGGAGAATCAGATGTAGCATCGAGTGGATCCGATACTCTGGAGTCTATGTCACCTGACATTATGATATACCTGTTAGGGTAGAGCTTGCCTCTCTTTATCGCCATGACATTGACTATCCACGTATCATTGGGTATTCTTCGGGATTCTCCAGCTTTTACTTCCCCTTTGTGATAACTTACTTCCAGACAGTTATTACAGGCTGCAGATATATTTTCCATTTCTGATTTGATCCATCGACGTGCAGCACCGATGCCACGAGTCTGAGAGACAGTGTCCGAAAGTGTATGCCTTGTCCCAAATGACACCAGTTTTTCGATATCCTTTTTTATCCTTTCTTTTGATACTTGAGAAATGATGCTATCTATTCTTGCATCATACTGCATAGGACTTTGACCCATACTTATGATGCTGAAGAATAATAGAATATATAAGAACGATAAGATTTTCATAGGCATAAAAAATTTATGAATATATATGACTAATGGTATGAGAGCTTGTAAAGTATCTACCAGAGTGCATAAGTATTTCGGTCAAAGAGAATAGTTTAATAATTGTTGATTATGTGATTGTCTAATATAACGAATTTTGAAAGTATCTCTCAAAGAACTTTAACATTACATATTAGATTAAATTATAATATGGTATAAATATTGTAGCTATCTGCGTAATAAGCACTTATGCCTAACCTGTACCTTTATTTTAATAACAACCGAGAATCTATATTTTATCTTACTTATAAGATAAAATCATTTATCACTCTGATAATCAGTTGCTTATGTTATACAGTAGGTACTACTAATAATCTGAATATACCACATTCCGATACTAATCTAATACACATAAAATACACAAAGCAATGAGAGCAACATATCTTATATTACTATTCCTATGGTTTATAGTAGGATACTTCTTATGCAAGAAATATATCTGTAAGAACACAGCTACTGAAGAGATTGCTGCGATTGCACCTCTTGACGGTGGAGATGGTGATTGTTCTTCTAAGTTATTATTCAAGAACAAAACTGCTGATATCAATCTCGTCTCAGACTACAACTTCCAGTTCCAAAGGTCATCATCCGACTACAATGATCTGAATGAAGAGCTGACTATTATATTAGGTGATGTCATAACATTCTTAGGAGAAGATCCAGAACGCATTATGCAAATTAAGGGATATTACTTAGATGATGAAATCAATAATACTGATTATAGTAACATCGGCTTAGCGAGAGCTAATAAGGTCAAGTCATACTTCTTAGAACAGGGTATTAACTCTATGCAAATCAAAACTATAGGTAAACTAGGAAATCCTAGTTGCGTAGAGGACGATATTCTTGTTAAGGGAATTGCAGTCGCATTTAGATAGATTCTCATTTATATTAGTCTACCCCAGAGTAACCTGAATTTATTTAATTAGTAAAAACACCAACTAAAAATACCTACACCCATGTGCACTTTAATCTATTTATTATCATTAGGAGTTGCTTCTTTGTTAGCATTTCTTGCTGGAAACAGTAAGAAACACGATACATCTGAATTTGATAGGCAAATCAAAAATCAAAATGATCAAATCAGTCTTTTTGAGCAGGATATGAAAAAGAAGGATGATGAGATGAAGTCCCTTAATTCTCAATATGCAAGTCTCGATTCTAAGTATAATAGTAATCTAGCTAAATTAAATGCTGCGGCTGAGCCAGTTATAAAAGAGGTTCCTGTAGAAGTAGTCAAAGAAGTAGAGATCATCAAAGAGATCCCTGTAGAGGTCATCCGAGAAGTAGAAGTAGTGAAGCAAGTAGAGGTAGAGAAGGAAGTGATCGTCACACAACAAGTAGAGGTAATAAAAGAGGTCGAAGTTATAAAAGAGATACCTGTAGAAGTGATCAAAGAAGTCGAGGTCATAAGAGAGATCGAAGTGATCAAAGAGGTCGTAGTAGAAAAAACAATACCAGTCGAGACAATCAAGGAAGTAGAAGTGATCAAGGAAGTAGCAGTGGTCAAAGAAGTCGAAGTCATCAAAGAAATCGAGGTGATCAAGGAAGTGCCAGTCGAAATCATCGTAGAGAAAGAAATCATAAAAGAAATCGTCAAGGAGGTACCAGTAGAAGTAATTAGAGAAGTGGAAGTAGAGGTGATTAGAGAAGTGCCAGTAGAAATTATCAAGGAAGTCGAAGTAGTCCGTCAGATAGATATGAACACTCTCAAGCAGATGATAGACAACATGGACACTGTAGAAGTGTCAAAGACTCTCGTCAACGAAACTCGTAATGAAATGGAAGGCTCGATCGTAGAAAGAAGAGTCAGCACAAAGAATAATGAGGAGACTCCAGAAAGTCATGATGATTCTGATGCAGCGACGGCGATAAGTACCGGACCTGATGATCTAAAGCGAATCGAAGGCATAGGGCCTAAGATTGCAGGGCTGTTAGTAGAAGCAGGAATAGATAGCTATACTATCTTATCTGAATCTGACCCAGAGAATATCAAAAAAATATTATTAGCAGCTGGACCAAGATATAAGATGCACAATCCAACCTCTTGGCCTCAGCAAGCTAAGTTTGCCGCTAAGGGAATGTGGGAAGAGTTAGAGGATATGCAAGATCAGCTGATAGGCGGAAAGTAAGAAGGCAATATTTATATTTATATATAGTCACCCCGACTCTGTCGGGGTGACTTTTTTAGTTTGTGATGAATCTTGTTATTTGTTTCATAAGTTGTAAGCATACCCTAATGATAGTATGCTTCTTCTCTGTCCACTAAATATGTCATTTTCGTCCTCTACTCTGACCAAGGAGGACGATCTTATAACTAAGTTTCCAGGCCCTACAGGAAATTTATATGCTATGTCGATAGCTGGTGCTGCAAAATTAGAATTTATCTGATCGCCAAACTCTAATTTTTCGCCAACAGAAATAGAATATGATAATCCGAATGCAAGGTTCCATCTCTTTCGTTTACCAAAGTGCCAGTTGGCCTGTATGGGAATGGTGATATATTCTTGCTCTAATATTTCTGAAGTAAATGTAACTAATCCTTGTTCGGTTATTACCCTGAGTCCAAATAGTGATCCACCCATTCTATCCTTAATGATTCCATACCTTATACTCCAAGTGTCATTAGCATAATAATTAGCAATGATACCGACTGCATAAGTATTGAGGTAGGCACTAGATGGAATATCACCATCTATAAATGTCGAAATAGAATATCCTACAAAAGGCTCGATGGTGAATCCATTATCTATTCTTTTGTCTTGACTAATAGTTAGAGATAGACCGAATATTTGTAGTACAATACAGAATAAGTATTTCATAAGTGATATGTTTTGATTTATATTAAGGAATTATACCAATTAGGTGTAAATCGGTATTGTTAATAGGAATGAACAGGTATTAGGACCTATCCATTCCTTGACCATGATGGATGAGAGTCATCCATTATGTTATGACATATATATAAAATCTATAATGATTACATTCTCTCATATTCTGAGCTTCTGTTACATTCTGCTGCCTGGTCTCTAACAGTAATATTGTCTCCGTTTATCTGGATGGTACTTCCATTACAATCTCCTGTAGAATCACATATAACAACTGACATTCCTGTTCTGGACCAAGTTCCATTATCACTAAGATCATTAATAACATCTCCGTCAAATGTTACATTGCCCACATAAATATAGGTCCCATCTTCTCTAAATGTGATTACACCGGTAGTACATAGTAATGCTCCTTGTAGTTCCGTACAACCAGACTCATCGAAACTGAAACTTTGATTATTACTTGCGTCTGTGCAATTAGTAAGAACTAGGTCTTTAAGTACCCAGCTGCCTACGAGTTCGTCTACATCTTCTTGGCATGAGTACATAGAAAATATGCATATGGATAGTATCCCATAGATAGCAGAATGTCTCAATAATTGTCTTAGATGTGAGTTTTGAAATGAATTCTTTGTTCTTAACATGGTCAAATATTTTTTGTTGATTAATGTATTTGACTCGATAAGACGGATTTCTACAAATAGTGTGAACTACTAATCAGAAGTTTTTTTTAAAATTCTTATAGAAATCGGAATTATGAATATTGCTATTATCAATAAGCTAAGAAATAGGAGAGTTTTAGAAGTCGGATCTTTAATTTGCGCTGATCCATAATAACTATAGCCAGACCAGAAATAGGGATGAGACTGTACCTCTGAGCAATTTTGTAGATACTCCAGTTTAGCATTCTGTAATGCAATGGCAGGCTCTACTCTGTTTTTGATTCCTTCTAAAAAAGTGGGAATAATAGTAGAAGAACTTTTGTCATCGATTAACCAGTTAGTCATTACGATATTAGGACATGCTGCTATCTGGAATGCTCTTGCGATTCCAAGGATGGATTCGCCTATAATATTTTCTCCTACATTAGTCTCGCATGCACTGAGCACAACGAGATTACTGTTTAGATTTAGCCTTGCGATCTCATCTAAGTATAGTTTTCCATCTTCTTCCGCATTCTGAGGCTCGAACTGTAGGTAAGTCTCAGTGGAGTCATCGCTCATGACTTTAGTGTGCATTGCAAGGTGTATGATATGACTTTCTCTTGCTGTGATATAGAACTGAGACTCAGTGGCTGACTCACCTACATGATGCACTCCCTCGAAAATAGTACTTGCCACAGAGACTTCTGACATATTGTATAATAACTGTGTTGTATTTTGTCTCACTCTATTATTTGTTAGGTAATTACCATTGTCCATATCATATTTATACGCTGGAGCAAAGCCGACGTATTCTTTTGTGCTCTTATAACCATCATGCTTGCTTAGAGTGTAATACTGACTCATAGAACCGCTATAATTGACAGAGTACTTGCGGCATAAGTAGGGTAGGTATCTATAACTTTCGCTCTTATCTACTGAGTCAAAAAGCAATACCTCAAAAGGCAGATTCACTAACTTGCCATCAGGAATAATAGTTAACGTGCTGCTCGTTGTATCTATATTGGACATTAGTAATTCATAAAGATATCTACCAAGATCTATAAATAGTCTTTTTTCCAATTCAAATTTATCCTCAGATACTGCTGTGTTTGGCGTTTTAATTATTCTTTCTAATTGACTTAATGGCAATTCGATATCAGAGACTTGTATTACTTCATATTCGGATATGGAACCAGTTATTATAAGCTGATGTATAAGTGTGTCGCCCCAGTGATAGATAAGAAATGTACGATCTTCTGTTGCCGCTAATTGTTGACACGCTTCTAAGCTCGGGATGTTTTGGATATACCTTTTTTGATAATAGTCAGAGTAAAATTTCTTTAATGTATCTACGAATGCCTCCTTTTCTTTTTGTATTTCAAATAGATTATTGAAATCGTTTTTTGATGTCGTATTATCTTCCTGTGATTGCGCAATGAAATTGTTATAACTTTTTTCATACGTAAACAGTAAGTCTTTCTCTCGCTCTATTATCCTGATTGGGACTTTTGATTTTGATATTGCGGCTTCTCTTATTTGTTGTCTATCCATAAGTATTGACTTGCTGCTTTCCATACATTCATACAATAAGCTAAGATGCACTGTGTCGTTACATTTGTAATATTCTCTACCTAATTCTTGGATGGCCCAATTGAAAAATTCTCTAACGTTATTTTGGAGTTCTTTTTCAGAAGCTTCATAGAATATTTCTGTTCTTACTTTTTTGATAAGATCTAATCCATATAGAACTTTATCGGTTAGATCTATATTTTTACTATCGGAGATAGTTGGGTTTACTTTAATATAATAAAGGAATGTATTGTAGCTTAACCAGCTATTCCTTAAAGGTGATATGTTGCTTTTTGAGTGAGATTTTCTAATATCGTAGAAGCCAGAATTAGCTAATAACTCATCAGCCAATATCTTGCAAGTGTCGATATTTCCGATATTGTAATAGGCGTTTATAAGTTGATTAATTGATATGGTATTTGATTCTGAATATTGATTTCCTTTTTCATTGTATGACTCTAATGCATACTTAAGACTCTCTTTATAATTGCCCTTTGTCTCATGCAGTCGGGATAGATATAATTTATTGTTGATTGAGACTTCGGCATTTTGATTTTTCTCTTTCTCTAATATTCGGTATGCTTTATCCAGATATTTTTTGGATATATCTATTCTCCCATTTTTTAAGAGGTAATTTCCATAGAAATTATACTGAGAAGCAAGAAAATGATTGTCTTTTCCTCTGTATTTTAATGTTATTGTAATTGCTTTCTGGTAATATTCATCAGCAAGATTTTGCTCTCCCAACTTATCATAACTATTAGCTAATATTGCATATGTGTTAGGTAATGATGATCCCATTAATTCTATCTTACTTTCTTTTATGTCTTTAGCTTTAAGAATATAATTAAGTGCAGATTTCGAATCACCTTTATGCTCATAAGCAATAGCCGTATTACTGAGGAATGTTGCAAGATTTACCTTCTTACACCATTGATCTTGTTTGCAGTATTCTACGGATTTTTTTTGATAAATTAATTTCTGATCTATGTTTTGTTCTAATAGAGCCTTAGAGTTATATACAGCAGATATTCTGTAGTTTTTTTTTGTTTCCTTTACATATAGTAAGGCAGAGTCTATATAAGTTACAGCTAATTTATACTCTCCTAATCCTGAGTACATAGAGGATATTCTGTGATATTGTTTTTCTAAGCCGCCATTCCTAATGTCGCTTTTGACTCTCTTTGCATTTAGACATTTAAAACTATATTCTAATGATTTTTTTTTATCTCCCTTTTCTTCATATAGGATCGATATAAGATCCAAAGAATTTACAATAAATCTATGCCCAGTAGCAAAATGCTTTTCCGCATCATCAGCTATTCGGAGTGTTAGTTCTAGAGCTTTGTCATACTTCTGTTGGTTATGATACAGCGCCGCTATTGCATATTGACTATATAAGATGTCCTTAACCGGAACAGGGGAAATCTGCTGCTTAACATCTATAGATCTGTTAAAGAATTTTTCTGCATTTTCGTAATCGGCTACATTTCTATAGGCATATCCCATCTCTATACATTCTCTGCCTATCAGTGATAGATATCTATCTCCATATGATTTGAATATATTGATTGCCTTGTTGCTGTAAGCAATGGATTGTTCGAGATCTGATAATTTTGTCCTTTGATATTTAGCAATAGATGAGTAGTACCCTCCGATTACAAGATTATTCCTTGATAAATTATCTATTAGTGCACCCTCTAATCTGAAGTATATTTTGATATCATCATCTAATAGCTTGTTGATTCGATTTTTAGCTTGAAATTTTTTGATTCTAATGAAATAGTAGTTCTGATAATAACTTTCATTAGCCTCCTCATTGAGTAACTGGTCCCATTGTATAATAAGGCTATCATAACTAAGGATCGCCTTGTCATATTCCGCCTTCTTAAGGTAGCTATTTGCTAATTTATAGCTTTTGTCCAGTTCATCTGTAGCAATACTGTCTATATAAAATTGACCATAACAGTTGCTGCAAATAGTATAGAAGAGAAGACTGCAGAGAATTCTCATTCCATTGATTTTAGGTAATGACTCGCTTCTGATTTTTTGTAGTGTTGCAAGTCTTGAGAGATTGTATTTAATCTTAATTTTGCTATCGTAATATCATTGTTGTAATAAGAGGTAAGCGCTAAGTACCACTTTGCTTGATCGTAGTATGGATTTTCTTCATCTATAGTAAGAAGTATTTTTTCAGCATTCTTGTATTCTTCGATCTTGAGATTGCTAACTCCTTTCATTAATGTATACTTACCATTATGGTCTGATATGAACTGTGCATTTTCATTTAATGAGTCGAGTAGTGATAGACATGTATTATAATCCTTGTTTACAAAAGACTGTATAGCGCTTTCCCATGTAGAAGTAATAGATGTCTCATCTTGACTTCTTAGTAATGTGTAAGATGGGTCCTCTACCTCTGATACTGCTATGGGGTCATAGTTAACCGCAGATTCGCTTACAGATCTATTGTAGATCTGTAAGGCTATTAGAAATAGAATGGCTATTGCTAATAAAAATAATAAATAGGGAAGTGGGCTGCGCTTCCTGTTAGTGGATATATGTTTTTTAGTTGTAAGTTCTTTGAGGAATTTAGACTTCAGGTCTTGCTCTCCTGCACCTCTAATTGCTGACCTTGCGATTATGTGTGATTCGATTTTGTCTCTGAGTGATGGATTCTGATTGATGGCATCGTCGTACGCTTGTTTATCTATTTGGCTTAGTGTGCCGCTTAGATAAGCATCTATCTGATCTATGTAATATGACTCATCTTTTTCAGACATTTAATCCAAGTTTAGTTGCAATGATTTGTTTAAGTTTTTTCAAACATTTGTATTTCATACTGCGAGCTGTTTCTGCATTTTTTAGATTTGCTCGATTTGCTATCTCGTCCATCTTGTATCCATAATAAGCCCAGTCTAACAAGATTTTCTTGCAAGGGTGACCCATTGCACCCATTAACTTTACGACTTCGTTAGATCTATCCTTAATCTCAAATAATTCCATCAGATCTCTTTCCCTAGCATCATACTCATGTATCTCTACAATGTCCTTATTTCTATTAGACGTATTCTTTCTAGAAACATCAACCGCAGTATGATAAAAAATAGAATAAAAATAACTGGAGAGTTTACTTTCGCCTCTGAAAGTGTGATCCTTTATCTTCTGAATGCACTTGACAAGCGAGTCTGCATAGGCATCATTGATGTCTTCTGTCGGTAGATGGAGCTTATCATTTACCTTGTAGATGAATCCTTTATAGGAGTTGAATACATACATAGACATATCCTCGAAAGCCTTACCACCCTTGAGTAAGTCACTAATTATCTCTTCATCAGTAAATGAGATATTGCTCATAATTCCAAATGCATAATAAGAATTCTAAGATGTAGGGGCAGTTAAAGTTAACAATCATTGATATAATCCGTGAGTCTTAAGATTATAATTTAGTCCTGGAAAAGTAATCATATTTTTATATATTAGATCTGTTCAGAATTCGATGCATCTCCTCCAAAGGTTTTAGCTGAATCTATGAGCGTATCCAAGTCCAAATTAGTTGTGTCAAAAATTACTGATAGCAAAGTCTTAACGATAATCTACGCCATTACGATAGAATAACAATTGCCTAAAAGTATCTAATGATGATTCTGTTAACATATGGAAATGACCGCCGCATATATCAAATGAGAAACTTGGGTGAGTTTGATATTGTATAAATTTTAAGACCATACTCCATCTCTTCAGAAGGCTCATCTGTCATTAGAAGTTTGCCAGGTACATATTCGTCAGTTATTTGTACGCGGAATTGTTGTTTACTAATAGAATCAACGTTGCAGCTTAATGTAATTACCGTTTTACGAGTAGACTAAGATGAATTACTAATTTATAAATCTCTATATTGGTATAAGACAATATGGTTATGAGCAAACTAACTCACTCCCTCTCAATATCATCCTTAATAAAGTCTAAGGTAGGTACATACTCTTGGCCAATAATTTCTGCAATATCCTTAGCAATGCCGATCGCTTCCTGACACTTGCGATCGTCACCGTTCTTGTAGTAGAGTAGAGAGAGCAAGTCGTATCGCCAGTAAGAAGTTCCTTCTTGCAGACTGGATTCCAGTGACTCAGCCAGTTCAGAAAAATCAGTGGGTCGCCGTCGCCGCTTATCATTGAGTAAGAGTCTGATGACTGATGAGTAGAGTACATTATCATTGGAAGTCTCGGGATAATTCTTGATGAGATTGATCGAGTTATTAACTGATGGACCTCTTCCCCATAAGAAATACTTAATTCTGATAAAGTCTTCCATCTTATCGAGGTCCTTCATTTTATATTTTCGAAACCATCTTTTGAGTGGCTTATAATTGAATACTGGCCGGCCTCTTCCATCAGATTTTAGAGAATTGATAAATAAATGAAAGGCAATATCCTCTTTGATCTTTAGGCTGTCGTATAGTAGAAAAAAGACTTTGTGATTACGAGAGACATACTTCATGTATTTCTTGTCAAGGGTGACGTACTCTTGCAATAAGTTCATGTGAGCAGGGTGATCCCAAGTCTTTTTATTTTTATCGAGATACTTCTTGACTAAGTTTTTTGTAGAGTAGTCATCCCTGTAATACTTCACGGAATCTATGGTCTCTCTTACATTGGAGCTATTTAGATTGAGCAACATAGAATCCAGATTCTCTCTAAGATATCGACTGTTAGAATTTGTCTTGGCGAGGGTTGTATGTAGTTCGTCTACGGTCTTATAGTGCAATTCTCTAAATAATACATTTCCGTCATAGTCAAAGAAAATGTATGCAGGGAATATAGTAATGTCATGCTCTTTTGCAAATCGAGTTTTTCTAGATGCATCTATGGCTACAGGAATGTAATCAGATGAGACGACATGACATATACTACTATCGGCAAATGTCGATTCGAACATTCGTTCGCTAGCCACTGACCAGTCAGTATAGACGAATGCGAACATTGGTTTGCCTTGCTTTTTAGCAGACCTTAAAGATTTAGTAAACGATCTAGAGAAATCAATGCAACCAGTACTCTGAGAGTAGACATTCGTGGACATAAGACATATCCACAAGAGGGGAATTAGAGCCTGATATTTATTACGAGCTATCAAAAAATGAGATTGTTGGTTTTTTATCTTAATTCACTTCATTCTATATTATCCATTAGAAAAGAGTCCATCCATCCCTTGTAAGCATTGTTGATGGTGTGTTCTTTAGACTGAATATACGGAATTTCGTAAGGATGATGTTTGCTTATATATTTTATAACAGTATTAGAGTTATTTCTACATGTTTTGAAATACACGCCATACTCTTGATCTTCGTGATATTTTCCTTTCCAATGATACTGGCTGGTCGTGGCTACAATATTAGTGCAGGCGATGAGATTCATCTCTATTAGCTTTTTGCCGATCTTGAGAGCAATTTCTTTGTTTGGGTAGGTTGTGTAGATTACGGATATCATAATGAAAGTATTTCTGCCATTTCTATCATGTGATTTTCTGGATCTTTTTTGTTGGTTATTGCGTCGATGAATGGCGTATAGGCAACCTGACTATTCACGATCCCGATAGCTACATTACTCTTGTTATCTAATAAAGCATTCACAGCATAATAACCCATCTTACTGGCAAGTATACGATCACTTGCCGTCGGGGAACCACCTCTTTGTAAGTGCCCGATGACAGTATTTTTTATATCTATATTTCCGAGACGATCATTGACCTTCTGAGACAACTCTTGTGCTCCTCCATTGCTATTGCCCTCAGCTACGATCACTAAGTTAAATAGCTTATTTCTTCTATTGGCCTTCTTAAGTAACTCGCAGAACTCGTCCAGAGAATTTTCTTCTTCCGGTAGGAATATGTACGAAGATCCAGAACCGATGCCCGTGTATAATGCAATGTATCCACTGTGACGGCCCATCACTTCTATGAAGAAAACCCGAGAATGGGAATCTGCCGTATCTCTGATCTTATCCACCGCTTCTACAGCAGTATTAATTGCTGTATCAAAACCGATCGTATAATCTGTTCCAAATATATCGTTGTCTATAGTTCCAGGTATCCCTACGACAGGGATGTCATATTCTTCTGTCAGAAACTTAGCACCAGTATAAGTTCCATCTCCACCGATGACTACCAGCCCATCTATCTCAAATGCACTGAGAAACTCAAATGCTTCTCTACGACCTTCTGGTGTTCTAAATTTTTCGCTTCTCGCCGTCTTAAGAATGGTTCCACCTTTGTGAATGATATTGGCAACATCAGACTTCATAAGTTGCTTGACGTCACCTGAGATGAGTCCTTCGTAACCACGATTGACTCCGAAGACTTTTACATTATGATATATGGCTGTCCTGACCACAGCTCTGATTGCTGCATTCATACCTGGTGCATCTCCTCCAGAACTTAGCACCGCTATTCTATTTATCTTACTCATTGTTATTATACCTGTCTGTGATAATCTAATAGTTTTTCCATAGGGTCTTCGATTATGTGATTAGCTACCATGTTGTGTTCTTGTAAAATACAGTCCAGTTCCTCGTCGAATCGATTAGCTATAGAGCCTACAAAGTTAATTTTATAATTCTGATAGTTCTCTATAGCTGACACATGATTTTTGACGTAACCCATAAAGTTTTTACTTAATATCTCTTTTTTTAATGTTATGCTTGACTGATTAAGAAATCGTGAGAATTGGGCTACATAATATTTGGGATTAGAATGACTATAAATATTTGATATTAATTCTTCCCTATGAGTGAGGTACTCATTCTTAAATAATAGAGCATCTTCTGTACTCATTATTTCTCTCAGGTAATATTTGACTATTAAGCGGCCGATATTGTAACCTGAGCCTTCCTCTGCGATTATGTGTCCTAAGGACTTAATGGCTTGCTGGATCTTGTTTTCTTTGTATAGTACTGTATTCACACCTGTACCTATGATGCTTACAATGCTGGTCTCATTATGACTTGTCGCTCTACAGGCGGCTAAGATGTCTGATTCTATGAAGATTTTGGCATTCGGAAATTTTTGTAAGAATATTCCTGCAGCGAATGACCTTATGGAGGCAGTAGACATTCCCGCTCCATAAAAGTGGACCTCTCGGACATCTTTGGAATAGACAGATTGGTACTCTTGGATTACGTGGATGGAGTCTTCGTGACTTGTCAGATTGATGCCTTGTAATCGCTGGTCATCCAATGTTTCATTCGCATCTGTAATGACCCATCTTGAGTGGCTTGCTCCTGCGTCTATGATTAGTCTCATATGTGTATAAATGGGTTAATCAGTGAGTGATCATGGAAGTAAAAATTATATAATAGCTCTTCTAAACTATCAAATTCTTCCTACTTTCGCAATCACAATAATTCCAATATAATGAAAAATATAGCTGTTATCGGAGCGGGTACGATGGGAAATGGTATTGCTCACGTATTCGCCATGCATGATTATCAGGTAACATTGATAGATATCGCTCAAGATAGATTAGACTCTGCCGTCCAGACGATCACTAAGAATCTGGATAGAATGGTGTCTAAAGAGAAAATCGATGATGCTCAGAAGCAATCGACACTCAGCAATATAAATACGAGCACAGATATGGGGGCTGCAGTAGCTAATGCAGAATTAGTCGTAGAAGCAGCGACGGAAAATATAGACCTTAAGCTTAAGATATTTAAAGATCTCGATGCCGCGACATCATCAGATTGCATCTTAGCGACTAACACATCTTCCATATCTATCACTAAGATCGCAAGTGTCACATCTAAGCCAGATAAGGTGATAGGAATGCACTTCATGAATCCTGTTCCTGTGATGAAGCTCATAGAGGTCATAAGAGGGTATCAGACGACTGATGCGGTAACAGAAACAATTATGGAAATGTCTAAGGGATTAGGGAAGGTTCCAGTCGAGGTCAATGATTACCCAGGCTTTGCTGCTAATAGAATATTAATGCCGATGCTTAATGAGGCTTTCTACACACTCTTTGAAGGTGTGGCAGGGGTAGAGGAGATTGATAATGTCATGAAGCTTGGTATGGCTCATCCGATGGGACCTTTACAATTAGCTGACTTTGTAGGATTAGATGTATGTCTGGCAGTGCTTAGAGTCTTGCATGACGGATTCGGAAATCCTAAGTATGCACCATGTCCTTTGTTGATTAATATGGTTACTGCAGGAAAATTAGGTCGGAAATCAGGAGAAGGATTTTACAAATACGCGAAAGGATCTAAAGATCTCGTCGTGGCGGATAATTTTAAGAAAGCTTAGGTTAGGCACATTCAGAAGTAGGGCTTGCTGAAATAGTCAAAATGCATTTTCAAATGAATAGGCAAATTTGTGTTTAGCTGTATTGAGATGAGAATTGTGATGGAGATGATCTAACGACATCTACACAAAGTTTATCAGATAATCCGATTACAATATATCCTAACCCTGTAACTGATATCCTATTTATTGATTATTCAGATATCGATCACACAAGGATTACTATATATAATGCAGCAGGAAAATTGGTACTTTTAAGTAAGAAGACGTCTATGATTTCGGTAGATGAATTGGATGCGGGTATATACTTGCTTACTGTAGAAGATATGTGTTCAGGTTTTAAGTTTTTAGAGAAAATAGTTGTGTATTAATATATAGCACTTCTATTTTGTAATGAGAATCCTTCGATGAGCAATAAGCTATCGAGGGATTTTTTTTTCATTACTCCGTTCTATAGAAAAGTGATAGGGAGAAGTATAACGCTTTGCAAATGTCTTATAAACTATTACGGTTTGCCTTATTCTTTATGATTGTAGTAGTTGATAATTTCATTTGCATATCTTCAAATTATAATTTCTTTCTGCCGATAAAAATCTTGGAAAACAGCTCACTGTAAACTATGGGAATTATCTTAAGTATGTTTGTGCTTATAAATCTGACGCCCATCAAGTGATCAAAGGATTAGATAAGGGCTTATATCCACTGGCATTTTGCAAAGTCCTCCCAGATATAGGAGGTCAAGATGATGCTTAAGTCAACGTAATGCACGCTGATACAGCAGGTACGAAAGCCAGTCTAGCATATATCTATTAGAAGGAGACTTGTGATACATCTATGTGGAGAGGAATCGCTCAGGATGCCATAGTCATGAATGTAGATGATATGGCCTCTGTCGGCATAGTCAATGACATTTTACTATCTAATACGATAGGCAGAAATAGGAATCTGATTCCAGGAGAAGTGATCGCCGAAATTATACAGGGTGCTCAGGCATTCGTACAGATGCTGCACGAGAATGATATAAAGATACATATGTCAGGAGGGGAGACTGCCGATGTAGGTGATATCGTCAGAACCTTCGATGTAGGCTATACAACGTATGCCAGAATCCGCAAAGACAAACTCATTGTTAATAATATGCAGGATGGGAATGTCATCGTCGGTCTAGCCAGTTATGGTCAGAGCACTTACGAGGAATTTTATAACAGTGGCATGGGAAGTAATGGATTAACTTCTGCTCGCCATAATGTATTAAGTAGTGAGAACAGAGAAAAGTATCCAGAAAGTTATGACGGACACACGCCTAAGGATCTGATATACTCCGGTCGTAAGATGTTAACAGATCAGCTTAATCTCGATGGCAATATGACAGATATAGACAAACTAATATTATCGCCTACAAGAATCTATATGCCACTGATAAAAAAAATCATGGAAAACTATCATGACAAGATTCCTGGTATCATACATAACACGAGAGGTGGTCATACTAAGGTTAAGAAATTTGCTCCTAATCGAAAAATCATCAAGGATAATTTGCTGACTGTTCCACCATTATTTGAATTGATTAGAGAAGAGTCGGGGACAGATTATAGAGATATGTTTCAGGTATTTAATATGGGAACAAGATTAGAGATATATACTGATGAGGTGACAGCTCTTGGAATCTTAGATATCAGTGCAGGGTACAACATAGATGCTCAGATTATTGGACATGTAGTAGCTTCTGATAGCTCGGAGGTAGAGCTACATCATGAAGGTAAAATCTACGGTTATTAAGTTAATATAAGAATCTATAGAAGTGCAAGAGAATAATGATAGGAGTATGAATATCATTCACTTAATTTATAAAGTTGTAATTATCTGAGTGTAAGCAGATTGGATTACTTCAGAACATCCCTATAGGGTATTATACTATTTAAGGTTGAAGATGTCCCATTAGATTTTGAAATTAATTTCTCAAGTTCAAGGCATGAGCGAATGATTTCGTTGCAGACGAATCGAGTATAATAATACTCGAAAAAAGTGAACCACGATAGTGGGCGGGCTGAATGATAGCCTTAGCTACCGCGAGCCTGCCTGCCTACAATAGAGGTAGGTATTTCTAACGAGTAAATAGGAGAATTAGGGCAAAATATACGGGACATTCTTAATCTTAAATAGTATTAGATATATAATGAGATAGAATACTCAATCACCCACGACCATTACCAACAGTCTGAACTGGAGGCTGCACTTGAGAAGGTGATAGATGATTATTTTTAGCTTTCTGTTGCTCGTAGTATACAACGAATTTTTTCCAATGCATATCCTTGTAATGATCTCCAGCAAAATAGGTCATGATTAACTCAAATGTTTTGACATCTAAGAAACCCTGTAATGGCTGTATAACCTTGAGATTTTCATCTATGAATACGATAGTGGGGTAACCAATATTGCCGTTCATGATCTCTATTGCTAGCTCGTGAGTCGATCGCTTACCGAAGCTTTTGATAGGCTTGTACTTCTTATTGTTAAATATGATCTCAGCGTTCTGCTCTGCATTAAATCTGATGGCGTAATAGTTTTCATTTACATATTCTACAATATGTGGGTCGGAAAGTGTAGATTTTTCCATCTTATCACACCATTTGCACCAGTCAGTGTAGACATCTACAAATATCTTTTTCTTCTCATGGTGATGTAATTCTAATGCTTCCTCCCATGTTAGCCAATTGATCTTCTGCTGAGCGGTAGAGCCCGAATAACTGAGCGAAACGATTAAGAATATTAAAATGGACTTATACATTAAATTAATCTGGTGATATTATTAATTCAAAAAGACAATAATGTAACCACAATTCCAAGCATTGTTTCCCTAAGGTCCTCTTAATTAAAATAACCTTAACACTTTTAACCTAATTATCAGTACTAAGGGCAATTTCTATTATACACATAGTCTATTCTATCATTAATAACTTGCTCTGTATCATATCTGTGACCAACAATAAATGGTGATCTGATACCACTTCCCAAAGCATTAGAAGAGGTGATAATTCTGGCCTCATCCCATAGGTTTTCATTTATATATTGATTAATGGTTGCTTTTCCGCCTTCTATGATCAGACGATGTATGCCTTTCTTATATAACTCGCTTAGAATTGAGTTCAAATCATAGCTGTCAGGAGTTAGATAGTATATGTGGTCATTTACAGGTACATCATTTTTCTGAGTGATGACGATGGTCTTATTTCCATCTTGGAATAGCTTGAGATTCTTAGGTAAACTAAGATCTCTATCCATAACTATACGAGTCGGATTATCCCCTTCCCAAGACCTTGCAGTTAGCTGTGGATCATCTATGAGTGCAGTTTGATAACCCACAAGAATTCCATCTGCTTCGGTACGCCATTTATGACTTAATTTTTTAGAATATTCATTGCTGATCCATACTTGTTGCCCTCGCTTTCCAAAGTAAGCATCACTGGATTGTGCAAACTTAATAATCACATATGGCCGCTTATTAAGAGCAGCTCTGAATGGTCTGATGAGATCATTTCCTTGTTTAGTAAGCACATCTGTTATTACAGTTACACCTTTTTCTTTGAGTAATTTAATAGATTTTCCAGAGACATCTGGATTAGGATCTGTAGCTGATATGACTACTTTCTTGATTTTACTTTTAATAATGGCTTCTGTACAGGCGGGTGTTTTTCTTTCTATACAGCATGGTTCTAATGATACGTACAGTGTCGAATCGGATATGTGCTTTCTATCATTTTCATTGACATTCTGGATGGCCTCTATTTCTGCATGATGGCTGCCATAAGCACGATGATACCCTTCTCCGATTATTGTTCCTTTGTAGACGAGTATAGCACCTACGTTAGGGTTAGATCTGACGGCCTTACCTGACAGTTTAGCCAAGTCTATGCATCTCTGCATATACAGTTCATCTTGTGTCATTTATACTGCAGCTTTAGCTATAGGGGTGTACTTTTTTAGTTCAGATATAGCGTAATCTATCTCTTCATTTGTATTAAGATGAGAGAAAGAAAATCTTACTGTTTTTCTCTTTGGGTCGTGACCGATATGCTCCAGTACATGAGAGTCATTCTCTACACCAGAGCTGCAGGCACTGCCAGAGGATGCACAGATACCACTGATGTCGAGATTCATCATTAGTAGATCGGACTTAGTTGTCTCAGGAAATGATACGCTGACTATGTTATCTGCAACGTGCTGTTTGCTTCCATTTATTCTGATATCCTCTAACTCGTTAAGCTTAGATAGGAAGTAACTTCTCAATTGCTTTATTTGGTTCTGTCTGCTATCCATCTGTTCATAAGCGATAGACAATGCCTTTGCCATCCCTGCGATACCATATAAGTTCTCTGTTCCTGATCTGATACCTCTTTCTTGGTCACCTCCATGTATCATAGGTTTGATCATATTTTCATTCTTTATGTATATGAATCCGACTCCCTTAGGCCCATAGAATTTATGTGCAGAACCACATAGAAAACTAAAATTTAAGTCTTGCACATTGATATCTAATTTTCCCATAGATTGTGCCGCATCACAATTAAAATAATCATCATTATCCGAACATATTTCAGATATGGTTTTTATATCATTCTTAGTGCCTAACTCATTGTTAATGTGCATTAATGAGACGAGACATTTCTTAGAGCTATTTTTTACAATCGATTCTAATTGATTGTAATCTATATGTCCTTCCTCATTGACATCCAGATAACTCACAGTCGCTAAGTTATTCTCTGAGATGTAGTCTAATGTATGAAGTATGCAATGATGCTCTATAGGGCTGGAAATGATGTGTTCTACACCTAAGTCCCTTATGGCTCCGAAGAGTGCCATGTTATTAGATTCAGTAGCACCTGAAGTGAAGAATACTTCTCCCGTAGATGCTCCTATAAATCCAGCAATAATCTTACGTGCTTCTTCTATGATGATCTTAGATTCCCTCCCTTTTCTATGGATCGAAGATGGATTACCATAACTATCTGATATCACGGATGTCATGATGTCTATAACCTCAGGTAATAATGGGGTAGTGGAGGCGTTATCGAAGTATACTTTCATGCAGAATTATTGTTAAGTTTAATTTAGGCTATTGGATTAAAATCTGTAATAGATATAATCCTAATTGTCTACACAACTCAGTCGATTAAAAGGATATCAAGAACGAAACCTCACAATAGATTGATTTAATTTAAAACCCATCAAATATTTGATCTACAATCTCCTGTTCCATAATCCCTTTTTCCTTATGTACAAATTCATTAATCTTATTGTGGTAGATGTAATCTTTTGCCCATTCATCATAGTTTTCTGCGACACCTTTGATCGCATCTGCGATGTAGTTGACTTCATTATCCGTTAGTAGTGGGTGTAGTGATAATCTTACCCACCCCGGCTTAGCCGTCATGTCACCGAAGTTGATCTGATCTGTAATCGATTTGGACTTATCCTTTGTTACATGTAAGAGATAATGTCCATAAGTTCCGGCACAAGAACAACCTCCTCTGACTTGTATACCGTATCTGTCATTTAATAATTTGACAGCGAGATTGTAATGCAGGTTCTCTATGTAGAATGATATGGCACCTATCCTTTCTTGTATATTGTCTGCGAGTATTTGCACATTCGGAATGGCACATAATTTGGGCCAGATGTTCTCTAAGATTTCCTTTTCTCTTGCCGTCATTTTACTGACTTGCATTTTGTCTTTAAGTAGCATGGTTAGGCTTACCTTTATAGTCTGCAGAAATGCAGGTGTCCCTCCATCTTCTCTAGCTTCTATCTCTTCATAGTACTTATGCTCTCCCCACGGATTAGTCCAATCTACAGTCCCTCCACCCGGATTATCAGGAATCTCATTGTTATATAGCTTACGATTAAATAATAGTATACCAGTAGATCCAGGGCCTCCGAGAAACTTATGCGGTGAGAAGTAGATCGCATCTAAATATGCATTTGGTCTATCTTCGGGATGCATGTCTATGTCTATGTAAGGAGCTGAACAAGCAAAATCTACGAAACAAAGCCCTCCATGATCATGCATCATCTCTGCTATGTCATGATAAGGGGTAAATATTCCAGTGACATTACTGCAAGAGGTCACTGCTGCTATAATAGTCTTCCTTTCTTTATTTTCTTCTAATAATTTCTTCAGATTCTTGAGGCAAAATAATCCCTCAGAACAAGGGTCTATGACCTTAACATCTGCTATCGTTTCTAACCAGCTTGTCTGATTAGAATGATGTTCCATGTGACTGATGATTACAAGCGGCTTGTCTTCTATCTGTATGTTTTTATTGTAGGACTCATGGATACGCAATCCTAATATTCGTTGTAACTTATTGGCTACACCCGTCATGCCAGATCCAGAAGATATTAGTACATCTTCTTCAGAGGCATTTACATGTTTTTTGATGATGTCACGAGCTTTCTTGTAAGCTAATGTCATTGTACATCCTGTAGTAGTCGTATTAGTATGGGTATTGCCTACATAAGGTCCTATATCTTCAGAAAGCATCTTTTCAATAGGAGCATACAATCTGCCACTTGCTATCCAATCAGCATATATCAGAGGCTTTCTGCCATAAGGGGTTTCGATATACTTTTCGTATCCGACGACTTTTTCTCTGAATTTTTGAAAGTGGTTTTCTAATTGACCAACTTTCTGATCTTTATGGTTTTTGGTTAAGCTATCCATTGATAATATTGAGTATTGGTTCTATTAATTTTTCTGCTTCTTCATTAGTCTTTGCTTCAGATATGATTCTTACTATGGGTTCGGTATTAGATTCTCGGATATGTACCCATCCATTTTGGAAATCTATCTTCAGTCCATCGACTTCATTTATTCTTTCTGTAAGATATTGGTTTTTTATATTATCCAATAGTTTTTTAATGTCAGTTTCTGCATCTATCTGTGCTTTATTTTTAATGATTACATAGCTCGGATAACTTTGTTTTAGTTCCAGTAAAGTCATCTGTAGATCAGCTAAGTGGTTCATTATCAATACAATACCTACTAATGCATCTCTGCCGTAATGTAAGTCTGGTAGGATCACACCACCATTTCCCTCTCCGCCTATTGCTGCGCCGACCTCTTTCATCTTATTGACAACATTGACTTCTCCTACAGCTGCTGCATGATATACTAATCCATGCTTCTCAGTGATGTCTGCCAGTGCTCGGGAGGAAGATAGATTAGATACAGTAGGTCCTTTCTTATGCTTTAGAACATAATCAGCGGCTGCTACGATGGTATACTCTTCGCTAAACATAGATCCATCTCCACAGACAAATACCAGTCTATCTACATCAGGATCTACAGCAATGCCAAGATCACTATTCGTAGCAATCACTTGTTCACTCAGATCTTTCAGATTATGACTTGTCGGTTCTGGATTATGAGCAAAGTCTCCTGTAACTTCCTCATTCATCAATATATACTCACATCTCAATACATCTAATAATGGAGGAAGAGAAATTGCTCCAGTAGAGTTAATACAATCGACTACTACTTTAAATTTTCTGCCCTTTATTACATCTAAGTTGACATAAGGTAACGCTAATATCTGCTGGATATGATAGTCAAATTGGCCTTCGATTGTGGATAGTTTACCTAAGGAGTCTACATCGGCATAATTAAATGATCGCTCTTCTGCAATCTGTAATATCTTTTCGCCATCAGATTGGCTGATAAATTCTCCTTTGTGATTCAGCAACTTAAGTGCATTCCATTCTTTAGGATTATGACTGGCAGTGAATATGATTCCTCCACCTGCTTTCTCTTTTGGTACCAGCATTTCCACTGTGGGAGTTGTAGATAATCCAACATTTACAATATCTATTCCCATGCTTAGTAGAGCATTAATAGCCAGATTAGATACGATCTCTCCTGATATCCTTCCGTCTCGTCCTACGATCACCTTAGGTGATGCACCGGACTCTATGAGCCATTTGCCATAAGCTGAGGCCATTTCCACTATATCTATTGGCGTAAGGTTGTCACCAGGTAGCCCGCCTATAGTTCCTCTCATTCCCGAAATCGACTTTTTTATAGCCATGGTTTATTTTTTCATAAAGCTATAAATTAAGTCTTCGATTAGATAGGAAATATAGATAGTATTTAATTTTTTAAGAAATATTAGCCTTGTGTAAATGGTAGATGTAATTATGAGTGTAAATAGTCTGTTAATACTACAATTAGGCTTAATTTGCGGGTAATCAAAACAATATATTGGAATCCTTTTTTCATATCGACCAGTTATTATTCAGAGTAATCAATGGAGGTTTTGATCCTGGGTTTTTAGATCAGCTATTGACCTTATGCCGGAATAAGTATTTTTGGATTCCATTCTACATATTCATACTCAGTTATGTACTGGCTAATTATCGTCGCAGCCGTTGGCTTATTATTTTGTTTTTTGGAATCACTGTAGCTATCTCAGACGGTATTTGTAGCCAACTAATCAAGAAAAACGTAGAGCGTCAGAGGCCATGTCATAACTCTGAGATGGCAGTTAATGAAAGGATACATTGTGGTCATGGTTACAGTTTTCCTTCCAGTCATGCATGTAATCATTTTGCGATAGGACTATTCCTATTTCTATTGTTTTATGATTTCCGATATCGATTTATATTGCTTCTCTGGGCTGGACTAATCGCGATATGTCAGGTATATGTAGGCGTCCATTATCCGAGTGATGTCATAGCAGGAGCTCTTTTAGGTATGTGTATAGGATACGTATGCTTTAGTATATTTGAGGTGTTAACGAGTAGATTAAATATATCACGCTCATCCATTGCATAGATAATCAGAATCTTATACTATAAATAAAGCAGGAAAATGTCCTTTGAATTATTAGACGGAAAAGCCCTATCTCTTACGATCAAAGAAGAAATCAAAGAAAAGGTAGATCAGATAAAAGAAAAGAATCTCAGGCCTCCCCATCTTTCGGCAGTCCTCGTAGGAAATAATCCAGCCAGTGAGTCCTACATGAAAAACAAAGTGAAGTCATGTGATATGGTCGGATTCACCTCGGATCTTATCAGAAGAGATGCTGATGCGACAGAAGCAGATATCTTATCTATTGTGGATGGTCTTAACAATGATGATGGCGTGGATGGATTCATCGTTCAACTACCATTACCAGATCATATCGATAGTGAAAAAATACTCCTGGCCATCGATCCTTCTAAAGATGTAGATGGATTCCACCCATATAATTTTGGTTGTATGGCTCAGGGCTTAGATTGTTATCTACCGGCCACACCTTACGGTATTCTTCTTATGATAGAGAGGCACAACATAGAGACCTCAGGTAAGCATGTCGTTGTGATAGGAAGGAGTAATATTGTGGGCACACCACTCAGTATTCTACTGAGTCGTAAGACAGATGTCGGGAATGCCACAGTGACACTTGTACACAGCAGAACGAAAGACTTAAGTTCGATCACGAGGCAGGCTGATATTTTGATCTCAGCAATAGGAAAGCCATTCTACGTGACTGCTGATATGGTGAAGGATAACGCAGTAGTCATCGATGTCGGGATCAATAGAATAGATGATCTCAGCCGTAAGTCTGGCTCTCGATTAGTCGGTGATGTAGACTTCGAGAAAGTATCTCTTAAGTCTTCCTATATTACACCTGTACCTGGTGGAGTAGGGCCTATGACTGTTGTAGCACTGATGCTAAATACACTGTCAGCGTACAACAAGAAGTTATCATAATTATCGTTTCCCTAAAAAGTAAAAAAATATGAGTGACGAGTGGTCAAAGCTTACAATAGATTATCTGGAAGCTAAAGTAGACATGGATCTAATCATCGGCTGGCTAAGTTTCTATGGAGCAGAATCTGTTGTAGAGCAAGAGGGGTTCTTAGAAGTATATGTCGGTCGAGACTCCGCTGATACACTGCTTAGTAATCTTGAGAGTAACGCTTCTCTATCAGGTATAAAAGTCTCTCAGGAAGAAGTCGAAAACAAAAACTGGAACGAAGTATGGGAATCTAACTTCGAGCCTATCCAAATCGGCAAAGTGGGTATACGAGCAGAATTCCATGAGCCGATAGATGCAGAAATGGAAATCGTCATACAACCTAAGATGGCTTTCGGTACAGGGCATCATGAGACGACGTACATGATGATAGAGTATATGTCTCATATAGATATGGAAGAGCAGTCATTATTAGATTATGGATGTGGGACAGGTATACTCACCGTTCTTGCAGCTAAGCAAGGTGCTAAGCCGATAGTGGCGATAGACATGCAGGTAGAAGCCACAGAAAACACTAAGGAACACTTAGACTTAAATAATATACCCTCCAATGCGATAAAGATATATCAATCCGATATATCACTGCTCAATGATGATAAGTACAATATCATATTAGCCAATATCAATCGCCATGTCCTACTCAGCAAAGCCCAAGAAATTACAGATCGATTAGAAAATAATGGGACGATCATCATGTCTGGAATCCTTAAGTCCGATGAGAAGAAAGTGAGGGTCTTGTATGAGGGGCTGAATTTTGAATTAGTACATACGGAGTATCGAGGGGAGTGGTGCTTGTTTGTTTTTCGAGTAGGGTAGTTGGATGTGTAATGAACTCATAAAATATTAACCTATTCGGCGTAGGCTGAAGCTAAGCATTAGAGCAAGGACGCCTACGTCATTATCAGAGTTGAAAAATCTATCTTCAATAACCATAATTTATAAGCGAATGATGAGAGATATTATTAACCATTCCTATGACTTCATTCTCAAGACAGAATCTTGAATGTGAAAGCGACTTAGGCTCTATACGCAAGGCTAAACAGTTGCTTCTTCTTTTGTAATTGGAGTAAATGTTACAGCCAGAGTATAATTTCTACGTATGTAATCGATAGGTTAATTTGTTGAACCTCTTGCAACTAAGAAAAAAGTTTTCTAAATTTAGATATTACTAAATTACCATAATATACCGATATGAAGTTTAGACTGCTCTCTCTCTCTCTCTCTCTCTCTCTCTCTCATAATAATGTTCTTCGCTTGCACTGATAGCGAAACATATTTTAATGATGATTTAATTGATGTCACTCCAAATTCTCAGATACCACTGGCAAAAAGATCGGACACAAATATTAATGAAGGTCAATTTTCTCCAGATTATGAATTCCTAAAAGAAATAGAAAAATTCTTAGCATCAAATGATGAATTCTTAAATTATCAAAAACAATTAGTCGATGATTTTGGAACATTAAAATGGAGTCATTCCATATTAGATGTTACAGATGAAGATATGTATTTATTATGTTTACCATTTAAGAAAAATAATAAATATTCAGGTCTTCTGATAATTACAGGTCATCATGATCATATTGATTTGAATTTTGTACAAGTAAATACATTAAAGCAACTTATACATAACAATAATATAGATGAAATCGAAAATTATTTAGCATATGCATTAGCTAAACTAAGTTATTTAGAGCGTATTAGGAATAATCGTATCATCATTCCATATTACAAAACATTGGAGAGCATCCATAACTTTGATGACACTGAGATTGAAACTCGAAATGTGACATTTACATATACTGAAGATTTTGTGGGACCTACTGATCAAGGATTAGCGAATTTGACTATTGGAAGCAGGGAAATAACAATCACTATAGGCTGTGGTGGACCAGGACTTAATGGGTCTCGAGGAGGAGGAGGAGAATCGGGAGGAGGAGGTTCTAGTAATCCTGGAGAAGGAGATGGTGAAACTGGCAGTACTTTTCCTCCGAGGACACCTCCAGAGATTGATCCCGATAATCCTGATGAAGAAATTGAGGTCGAAGATCCAATAGAAGAAATAGAAGAAGATTGTAAAGATAACCTATCAAATGATGTTATAGAGATGATTAATGGCTTATCTGAAGATACAGTCTTCCCATGTGGTGAATCCTTGACCGAAATACTTATTGCATTATGTGAGGAGTCTGAAAATCAATCTAACACGGATATTGATCCTGATCTTCTACCTGAGATAGATTTAAATGATGGGATTGTTTCTGATGATGAGATTGAAGAGGGGTTAGATGGCATTGATCATATTGATTATGGTAATCTAAAAGATGAATGTCCTTGTTTAGATTGGCTTCTCAGAAAAATAGGAAAAGGCGCTTCAAAAATTTGGTTGTGTAAGCTAATTCAAGATATTGAAAATTCTGAAAATTATGACTTGACAATTAATGTTGGAGAATATTCAACAATTCAAAATGTTCCACTTTCTAATGGTGATTCTCGGCTGCAGATCCCTGAAAGCCTATGTGAAATTTCTTTTTTGGATAGCGCAGCTCAATTAGAGAAAACCGCTAAATTTATTCATGAATTTTTACATTCTCATTTTTTTCAAATTTTAGCAGACGATTTGCCTGAGAATGGTTTTGATATCACTGATGGATTTGAAGTATGGAAATCAGAAGAATGGAAAGAATTGATTAGAAAAAGATATAATATTCCAGAAAATGAACCTATAACTGGTGTTCATCATGTGGATTTTTATCTTTTATTAAAAGACTCAATAATGGAATCAATATGGGAATTAAATGGTCAAAATGGGAGTATAGAACAATATGAGTATTATGCAAACCTAATGTTAAATACAGCCGATTTGGCTAGTGATCCAGAAATAGGAACATTACTAGGATTAGGTGAATATAGTCAAGATGGGACCTATATAAATAATTTTGATAATGATAATTATTTGAGTGCATGGAATTCAGTAGCGGGTAATGGCAAGTTTAAATTAAAATGCGGCAAGTAAGATTAATCGTAATAATTGTTTTGACATTTTCATTGAGTTGTACTTTCAATAAAAGTATAACTGAGGAAGATAATTTGCTTGCAGTTAAAACTATATTTTCTGATTATGAAAAGTATAACTATGCTTGGGACTATGCTGATTTTCCTGGGTTTATTATTAACAGGAGGCTTTGTATATCTGATTCCCTAACACCATACGTGTTTTTACATGCTGAATATCAATACTATTTAAGTAGTGGTAAAAATGGAAATAAAACTATAACTGGAGTTGATAATCAATTAAATATTGATTTTGAAAGGTTGATACCTATGTTGAAGGATACTGTTTATTTACCTAAAGAAATTTTGATTGATGACATGCCTACTAATACAGTTGTTGGTTTTAATAGAGATAATCTTAGAAGTTATAATTTTAGTCCTCTGATTCCCACTAATAGAAAGTATACTTATATTATGTTAATGGAGATATTTAAAGAGAGAGATGATTACTATTATTTTTTTTCGCTAACAAAAAAGAAAAACAAATTTATGGTTAAGTTATTGGATAAGAATGACTTCATTTATCCGCTTCCTCCAAGGTTGTCTGGCGAAGTTGACTTATTGAACTTAGCCTATGAAACATATATTACTCAAAACTCTAAATAATCAGGAATGGAGTATCCTCCGCGGATGATTCTGTTCGGAATAAGCTAAAGCTAAGCATTAGAGAAACGACGCCTACGTCATCATTAGAGTTGGAAAATCTGTTTTCAATAGCCATATAAATACAATCTATTTAACTTATCAGCGGATGATGAGGATATTATTAATCATTCCTATGACTTCATTCTCAAGACAGAATCTTGAATGTGAAAGCGACTTAGGCTCTATACGCAAGGCTAAACTTCAGCCTACGCCGAACAGATAATGATTATGATAAAGTGCATATCTGTGATCATTATGCATATAATTTGGTGAGTGGAGTACCTAAGTCATTTGATGTAGAAATTTATTATGTAAGAGAATCTGATGATGATGAGCCTAACTGGTGTCAAGATGAAAGTATGCCTGATTACAGATCATATAAAATTGGTTGTACAGAAAAAATTACAAGTGAGAACCATAAGTGTATCAGTCCTGGTATAGATAATTCATATGATTTAGCTATAAGTTTAGACGAACACTGCTGTGATGGAGATGACGTTTTGTTTAGTACTGGAAGTGATTTTAATAAAACTCATTATGTTCTTGCTGGACCTAATAAATCTTGTGATACTGATATAATACTTCCAGCTGACAATGGGATTCCAATTGGATATAGTCAAGAAAAAATCGAAGAAACTATGGAAGAGGTAATTTCTTATTACGAGAAATTTCTGATTAAATTAAATCCCATTTATAAAGGGGAAGTATTTTATAATTTTGATACCGAGGTTGAAGATGGAACAATGTCTCATAGAGAAAGAAACAGATTTCATTTTGAATATGGCGATTCCAATAAATCAAGTCTTTATATTATTGGAGAAAGTTATTTTCCTGATGAACCAACAGCACTTGGAATAGGACTTAATAACTCTTCTCCCGTCTGTGAAAGGGTTAAATACATGTTATATTTTAAGCGGAATTACTGATAATCTATCACACGTGGTCGCTCATGAGCTTGGTCATTCTATGGGAGGTTTATTGCATCCAAATGATTATTCTACTGAGGATGGTGAGAGTCTTATGAGAGAAACAGTAGATATTTTAAATGGTAAAGTATTAAGGACTCATGACTGGTACAAATTTTATAATCATTAGAAATTACAAATTATGAAAATATATATTTATTGTTTATTAGGTTTATTTTTTTGTAGTGGTTGTTTAATAAAAAAGAATTCTGAACAGAGGCTTTTAAGTAGCGAAAATATAAAAGACCAAACTAATATTTTATCTGAGATTAGAAGTATAAAGGATGAAATGATTGACAGTGATAAGTCCATGTTTGAAATTTCTAATTTAAAAGTAAACGAATTTTGGAGAAGGCTGACAGATACAGTTTTACAGGAAAATAATAGCAATATTTTAGAACAAGAGATTGTAGAACTATTAGAAATTGAAATAAATCAGTATCAAAAAAGCATCAACGATTATGAGTTTTCAAAGTTTGTAATTTTAGAATGTATCAGAAACAAATCGGCTATAGACCTATTACTTGATTTGTCTTTATCAAAATTGGTATTAAATGAAAGTGATGCGCAATCTGAAATATCATCAGGGGTATCTTCATATGCAAGGACGGTTCTCGTAAATTACTTTGAAACATTTGATGGTATGCCTATGGTAAAATATCTTGAATCAACATACAATAATAAATATAATAAGGAAGAATTTTCAAATTTGAATGATACAGAAATTTGGAAAGCTTATTTCTACAATGATTTTAAAAAGGTAATAAATAAGAAAAATTATTCATTTAGTAAAATCTCGAAATTTACTGGATCATATCTTGAAAGATATTCTAATGCAGTAGGATTTCCATAGATTGATTTTAATTATTTCGATATAATGGATGCTTTATTATTAATCTCATTAATAGGATTTTATCCATCATAAAATACAATCCTGAGTTCAGCTAATAATGATGATATTATGGCCCAAATAACTTTGAAGATATAAGATGAGGCTTAAAAAAAGACCTAATAGTTTTAAAAGACTATGGTGTAAACTAACAACCCAAAAACATGAAAAAATACATTTACATCCTGACAATACTAAGCCTCTCAGGCTTACACCTTAAGGCACAACACGGCATAGTGACTACAACTTCAAGCTGTGATGAAGATTATACTGGGACAATACATATAGTGCTGACACACCCTGCCGGTACACTTAACACAACTTATGGACCACCATACAATGTGGAATACTACAATACAACCATAGGAGGAGGCTTCTATCATACAAGCTATATAAAAGAATTCACTAAGGAAGGCGTTGCGCCTGGGGAGTATGAGATTAGAGTATCGCTGAGCAGTACGACAGACCTTGTGCTCTGTGCCATAGTAGATCGTACAGTAGATGTACAGATACAAGATATCACATCAGGTTGCGCTGATAGCGGGGGCTCTATAGACATAGGGGTGACTGGAGGAAGTCCTCCATATAGTTACCGATGGAGTAATGGCAGTGATGAGCAAGACATAGAAGATGCTGCGCCAGGAGAATACAGTATTACGGTGACTGATGCGATGGGTTGTGAGGGGGTAGAGACAGCGACTATTCCTGATCGCTTATCAGAGATAGAGTATAGCATAGAGCATAATTGCACACCTGAGGGAGAGAGTGGACGTGTTGTCGTGCATACTACAGAAGGATATACCTATACTTGGCAATCTAATGAGGGGGTGACACTTTCTTTCGCTGGCTATGAGATTAAGAGTAATCTGCCTGTAGGTCAGGTATGTCTTACAGTCACGGATGATGCCACTTTGTGTACACAGGAACATTGCTTTTATATCGATCATGAGGAAGAGGTTAAGATTTGTTGCTTAGAGTCTAAAGACCCTTGTGTAAGTACACCAGATGGTGAGGTAGAATTTGATGTATATACTAAGCTGGATTATGGTAATGCATTTGTGATACCTTATATATCTTGGTCTGATGGGGTCGAGCATAGAGGTCTTAAGAAAAGGGAAGAGTTAGCAGCTGGTACCTACACAGCCACGGTATCTACTAATTGTCATACTAGAATATTGCCATTTGAGTTAGAATATGATTGTGAATGTCCAGACTTTAAGGAAGTGGAGATAGCTATGTTGTGGGCATGTTCTCCTACTGGTGATGAGGGTAGTGCTATTGTTCTAAGTCCTGACTATCCTGTGGGTGGAATTTTAGGGTCACCACGGTATGTCAGTTACTCTTGGGAAGGAGATCACCCTATTAATCAGTTTAGACTTGATGGACGTCATGCAGTAAATTTAAGGCAAGGGAACTATAGTGTTACCGTTACAGATTTGATTTCTGGTTGTGAGACTTCTGAGGATTTTTCTATTGGTTTAGAATCACCGATTAGATTATCTAGACAAGATGTGACTGCATCATGCCCATTAGATGGTACGGGGACTATAGATTTTAATTATTATGGAGGTACAAAAAATTATAATAGTAATTATCCCAATACAGTAATCTGGACTGATTTGCCTGGATCTCATCCTGATCAAGGGGATTTCTACAGGAATAATTTATTACCTGGGGAGTATTGTGTATTAGTTAGGAGTAATTGTTACGAGGAGGAGTTTTGTTTTGATGTACCAGCTATAGAAATATCTGCTGACTTTACGCCTACATACGCAAGAGCGGGTTGTGAGTCTCATGAGTTATCAGTAAGCGCTTCTGGGACTAATCCTCCATTCACTTACTTATGGAATAATGGAAGTGAGGAAAGTAGATTAAGAGGAATACCAAATGGCTTTTAGATGCCATATGTAGTGCCAATAGTATGAGTCAAGAACTGGAATCGAGACATAGATATGATGAAAATATTGAAGAAGAGATTGAGTCCGAGGATAAAGAATTCAAAGATTTTAAATATTATCCGAATCCTACAAATAATATGGTTTGGTTAAGTATGCCATTTGAATGTGATTATACAGTTTCATTGTATACAATTTATAATATGGAATTGGATACTTGGCAATTTGAAGGGAAGGAAACCAACCTCAGTCTTTCAAAATTTGTGGCAGGTGTATATTTTATATCTGTTTATTGCGGAGAAAGTATTGTAACAAAAAGAATAGTATTAGTAGATTAGGGATAAGTCATAAGATATTAGAATTAAAAAAAAAGGCAACTAAATAGAATATTTTGGTTGCCTTTTTCTAATGCTTGGATTCCATTTTTAAAAGATGGTCGAGGTTCCCTCCAAAGGCGGACAGGTATAAGCTCAATCTAATGCCCCCTGTTCAGCGTAAGCTGAAGCTAAGCATTAGAGCAACGACGCCTACGTTATTGTTAGAGTTGAAAATCTGTTTTCAATAGACATATTAATTAATGTAATCTATTTAACTTATCACCGAATGATGAGAGATATTATTAACCATTCCTATAACTTCATTCTCAAGACAGAATCTTGAATGTGAAAGCGACGTAGGCTCTATATGCAAGGCTGTATGTCAGCCTGCGCTGAACAGAGACGCAAACCTCGAAGATCGGTATTTCGACAATTGAGTAGATAATGTTAATGGTCAATATGGATTTGAATTACAAACAAATTATCACGAATGAAAGTGTTTCTTTTTATTCTTATTTTATTTTCATGTAAGGTTACAAATTCTATTGATAAGAATTATCAATCTAATGAGCCTCCTATTAAGCTTATAATAAATTTTCTTAATGAAAATGATTTAGACAATTGTTGTACTCCAGATGGAGATTGTTTTTTGATAGTTTCTTCTTACAAAATTGATACATCATTTTGCTCTTACAAATTTTGGATGTTTGATGAGGAAAATTTTATAAAAAAATCAAATAACACAATTGATTATAATTTTATAGATGAAGGAGTTTCTGATATTAATAAAGTAGATGTTGATAACTTCGATAACATAGGCTGTATAGAATTTATTAATGATAAGGTCAGCAAGCCGAAAGGCACAATTAGTTTTAGTCCCTTAATTCCTTATCTTTCCGATAATTTATATGAAGTATGGATGTCTGTTGAAAACTCTTACGAAGATGCTGAGTTTCGATTTATAATTAAGAAGAAAAATGACGTATTTAGTGTTCTACGTTATGAGTATTCAGATTACTGTATTTATTAAAGTAGCCTGTTCGGCGTAGGCTGAAGCTAAGCATTAGAGCAAGGACGCCTACGTCATTATTAGAGTTGAAAAATCTATTTTCAATAACCATAATTTATAAGCGATTGATGAGAGGTATTATTAACCATTTCTATAACTTCATTCTCAAGACAGAATCTTGAATGTGAAAGCGACGTAGGCTCTATACGCAAGGCTGAACGTCAGCCTACGCCGAACAGAGTGATTATATAAATATTCAGGAATTTAAAATTAGACCCTAACACTGGAAGAGCATACACAATAATCATTAATTATGAAATTGAATCTTTTTTTGTGCTTGACAATTTTTGCGCAGTCTTGCTGCTTATTCTCTTCTAAGAAAAATGTTTTATTAGCAAATAATGATTTAATCATTGAAGATGATAATGGTAACGCCCAAATTAATGACTTTGTGACACTGCCAATCATAGTGAAATGTGATACATCAAGTATTATATTTTCAGGTAATCGAAAAGCACCGCAAAGTATCGATCATAAATTAGTTTTGAATTGTTTATACGAGCAAGCATTTAATGGTGATTTAACTTCAATATTAACTTTACAGGGTTATATAGATAAAATTTCATTTAAAGATTTAAGGTTAATAAAGCCAATCAATAAATTGAAGTTCAGAGGTGAATTAATGTTTAACTATTTTTTACAAACGGCTGATACTGATACTATATACCATGAGCTTGCATTGAAATTACCTCTAAGAGAACTCTTTATTGATTTTGTTATTGAAATGATCAAAAGTATAGATGATCAGAATCCAAGAGATTTTATAAATAAAAGCTACACGAAAGCTTTAGATTCTGATTTAGATTTTCGAAAAAGTCGAATCCAGAATAGGTCACTAGCGAATTTTATTTTTATTTCGAATTTATTGGAATCTGTAAAACTGAATAATATGATTGTTTTAAAAGACTACGGAGAAATCTAAGAGTCGTCAATAAAGTCCCAAAAGCATGAATAAATTCCCTGTTAGGAGTAGGCTGAAGCTAAGCATTAGAGCAACGACGCCTACGTCATTATTAGAGTTGAAAAATCTGTTTTCAATAACCATAATTTATAAGCGATTGATGAGAGGTATTATTAACCATTTCTATAACTTCATTCTCAAGACAGAATCTTGAATATTAAAGCGACGTAGGCTCTATACGCAAGGCTGAACGTCAGCCTACGCCTAACAAAGAAGAATTAACATAATTTTGATTGCAAATGAGAAATCTATTATACATCGCAAGTTCTGTAATTGTTTGTGTCCTATTAGGTGATTGTAGCTCATCAAAGAAACTAATTACTAATATCCAACCCACACAAGAGGAAATTAATAATTCTGACTTGTACTATGATGTGGTAAATCTGGTTTTGGATCACTTCTATATCGAAAAATCATATCCATTCTATGACATAGATGGCGAACAGAAAATTCTATTACATCACAAAGCTGAAGTACAAACATGGAATTGTTTCTTGTATCAGAAAAAAAACTTTTTTTATTATCATAGCTATATTGACACTCTTTCTGAACCTATACTTAATGTAGGCATAAGAAAAGAGAGATTGCGGAACTTGTGTAAAGCTGTGAAATCCTCATTTTTATTAAGCTCAGATAGTAGTAAATATAAACACAAAGTCACTTTTAGTGATAAAGAGATTTCTGAGTATCCTAACTATCGAGGCCCTGACGCTAAGTTTTTTTCTCCTGTAATAGATAGGGCAGATGGATACTATGTAATTTATTTTAGTAATATGGATTTTGAAGGAGGAGTGGGACATATTGTGGAGTTACTTTATGACCACAATGGGTTTAGAATTAATAATATTAGTCGAGATCCTCAGGATCATTTGGGATGTTGGCATAAGGAGGATTATGTGATTAAGATGTGTAGATAAGAAGTTATCCGACTACTCTCTGTAACCGCTCATACAACTGCGCCACGGGCAAGCCCAATATATTAGTATAAGATCCTGCAATCCTTAACATAGATTAGGAGCTATTAAATAAATGCAATATCTTAGTACCCTAATTAGATAACCATGCCTACTTATTTTATTGTAGATGGAGTCAAGATTGAATTGTATTTTAAGGATCACAATCCACCTCATTTCCATGCTTTAATTTCTGAGTATGATGCTATGATAGAAATCAAAATTCAGACTATTATACAAGGCAGTTTGCCTAATAATAAGAAGACTAAGATTTTGAAATGGGCAAAATCTAATGAATCTACATTGATGGCTATTTGGAAAGTTTTAAAAGATTAGAATCATGAGAGCGAGTAATAAAATACCAAGAATCTTACAAATTTTTAAGATTAGTAAATACTTAATTTATTGTGTGTTTAATAATGGCGAGTATAGAGTCATTGATTTTGAGTTATTATTTAAAAAATGGAAGACTAATTCTGATAGTTTTGAATATCCACTCAAAGACCTCAAAAACTTTAGAAAAGTCGAACTGAATTCGGGAACATTATCATGGCCTCAAATTACGAGAACTATTAATTTACCTGATGGTCAGGAATTTTTAACCTTCTTGGACTTTGATCCTATAGTATTATTTAACAATAGTGTCCGAGATGAAAAATTAAATCAACGATATTATATAGGTAAAATGCTAAAGTCAGAAAGATTGAAGGCAGGATTAACTCAAGAAGAATTAGCAATCAGGTCTGGTACGACCAAAAATTATATCTCAAGGATTGAAAATAATAAGTCTGATATAGAACTCAGGACATTAAGAAAAATAATTGAAATAGGCATGAAAAAGAAATTAGAAATTGGAGTAAGATAAGTTAGATGTTTTGATTATCTTACTTAGGGTAGATCCTTGCTGATAGTGTAAAGTTAGAACAAAAGTTGTTTCTAAATATTTGCAATACTTAATCTGAGTTTACCCCAACTTACTAAGCCGTTCATACAACTGCGCCACGGGCAACCCCAAAATATTTGTATAAGATCCTGCAATCCATTCTACTTTTGCCATACCTATCCAGTCCTGTATACCATAGCTTCCAGCCTTATCCATAGGCTTGTCTTTTTGGACATAGTATGATGCTTCTTCTTTGCTGATAGGAGCAAATTTTACATCCGTTTTTGTGGTGAATGTGTCTCCTTCATTATTCTGTAAGATAGTTACAGCAGTGTATACCGTGTGTACCTCATTAGCCAGCATTAGTATGATGTCTACTGCATCTTGTTCATCTTTAGGTTTACCATAGATTTTGTTTTTGTATGCGACTATGGTGTCTGCGGTGATGATGATCTCATTAGTGACGGAAGGCATGTGTGCTGCTGCTTTGGCTTCTGAGATATGAGCTGCAACTTTTGGTATGGCTAAGTCATCTGGATAGGACTCATCGGTTTCTATGATGCGGATCTCATAGTCTTCTATGATCTGTGAGAGTAACATAGATCTTCTGGGGGATTGTGATCCGAGAACTATTTTCTTATCTGTTAGTAGCATCGTTTTGTCTTTTACGCTGTATCTGTTATATGTTATAAATAAGTCAGTGTTTTATTGTCAATGAAATTCAACCTACAAATTCCCATTTAATTAAACCTTATACAGGCCGTAGATCAAAATTCAAATCTAAAGCCATTGCTATTTGAACAAAATTTGAAATTCTGACATCTTCACCATTTTCGACTCTTGAAATATATGGTCTTTTTTTACCTACCTTTTTAGCTAACTGTTCTTGGCTTAACTTTAATTCCAACCTTCTGTTTTTAAGAATCTCACTGAGATAAAATGAGTAAGCTTTCTCTTTAAATACTTTTCTGGATACAGTGCCTTCTTTTCCAAATTCTTTATCCAATAGTTGTTTGGCTGCTTTAAGTTTCTTTAGTTTCATAACTCATATTTTATACTACATATGTAACGAAATAGTTTCAGGCATTAGTTCGACAGAACTCTTGTCTTTTTTGTAGTCATAATTGTTCTTACTCATTCGATAGAGCCTTAAGAGGGCTCACATTAATAGGATAAGATATATCAATCCACTAAGCATGATGGCTTTGCAGAGCTGACTGAGATGATGAAATTGCTTTTTGTCTTGCGCCTTAAATATAAATATTGTCAATAATGCAGTAGGTACTAAAATAGCTATTCCGAAGTAAAATGACAATAACGTATCGTGTATGTGCATTAATGAATAATACCAACTCGCTAGCAAAAATATAAGTACAATAGAATTTAGACCACTTAGAACTTGAGCTTTCTCTGGGCTATTGACTATCGGTAGCGTTCTATATCCTGCGGCTTTATCACCCTCTATGTCTTCTATATCTTTGAGCATTTCTCTGATCATTGATATCAAAAAAATAAATGCACTGTAGAACACAATTATACTGATCGCCTCTCCAGAGGCTGTATTCTGTTGCCACTCTATGCTACTGATTATCTCCCACTCAGCATAGACGATGATCAGTATTACAAATGCTGAGAATAATGCAACGATGACATTACCGATCAGCACCTGCTTCTTCCAGTGAGAGGAGTACAGAAACAATAGAAGATTAGCTATGATGTATATCAGGCTAAGAAAGGGAAGACCGATAGAGTAAGCAATCCAGTATGCCAATACAAAACCAGTAATCAAAAAGAAAAAATACAACGAAAGGTAGCTGCTTCTGTGTTTTAGTTTATTCGACTTTTGATTATCTATATCGCTGTTATAGTCGAAGTAATCATTAATATAAAAACCGCATACCGTAATGATGAGTGTCACAGCTATAAATGGATACAGTAAATTGGGGTATAAACTGAGTGACCCAGTAGAGTCACCATTTATAAAAAAAAGATAGTAAAAGAAATACTGAGTCAGAGCGACTATAAAGAGATTAAGAGGTCTGCTGGCTTGTATTATGGATAACATGATGGTGCATCAGATGAAGATCGTGTGCTTACTGATTCTCACGCCACTCATACACCCACTTCGCCTGGATCATCTCCAGATGGCCCTCTGAGGAATCTTCTCTCTTACCTACAAAGTTAGGAAGAGACAGGATCCATTCCAGAAGGTCTGTGAATCGGATACGATAGATCTTCCCTTCATTAAATTCATCACCGAACTTATCATATAATCCTATGGCAATATCCTCATGATCTGCCCATTCGATAGGTAAGTTGTTTATTTCTTCAAAACTCATATTTCTTGCTATTAATGTTCGTGTCCGATAATCTGTTCTTGGTCTGGTATGATGACTTCGAGGTCTGCGTCTGAATCTTGTATCACACACTGGCAAGCTAATCGAGATTCTATACGTGGATCGATAGCTCTATCTATGAAATCTTCTTCACGATCTGTAATCTCAGGAAGTGAGTCCTCACCTTTTTCCACATATACGTGGCATGTGGAACATGCACAGACACAACCACAGTTATGATTAAGATGTATATCGTTATCTTCTGTTATCTCCTGTATTGTAAACCCAGCCTCTACGTTCTCTACGACCTTGGTCTCCTTGTTCTTATCTTCAAACTTAAAAGTAATCCTCGCCATATATGATAATCAATATTATTATAACTTATTAAAGAAAGGTAACACCGATAGGGGATGTTAAGGTTCAATTTGGATGTAAATTTTTAGTAATCTGCTTTTTACTAAATAATATAATATCTTGTATATCTGAATAAAGGTGTATAAAAGATGTCCGAAGATAAGTCATATATAGATAGCGACCATTATAAATTTAAGGAATTAAACATTTATTCCTCGACAGAGTGGTTAGCTGATAATGCCAAGAAATACAGGCAAGTATTTAATGGTCAGATGGCCAGCTATATCTACGCAGAGCTATCTTTTTACAATAAGAAGTTTGATCAGGATGTATGGAATGTCAATGTTTCCTTTAAGTGTTATGAATTAGGGAAGAAAAAGAAGATCTGCCAGCTTGATTTCAATAAAAAGGTCAGCAAACAGGATAATATCGTCTATATCAGAGAAGGCTGGGGTAATAAGAAAATTGGCTCTTTTTGGAAGAAAGGCACTTATTACTGGGAAGCTTACATCAATGAGACTAAGGTTGCGACTAAATATTTCTACGTAGAAGACTATGGATCTGTGTGGGACAATATGGAGAATAATAGAGTAGAGCTGAAGTCTATGAAGTTATATGAAGGCTCGTTCCATGATATTCCGCAAGAAAAGAGAGAGTATTACAGCATCTTCTCTGACCAAACTACCAGATATATCTATTCCGAAATCATGCTTAAGAATAAGGAGATAAGGGAGGACTGGACATTAGAATTATTTCTCAAGTTCTACAATGATGCCCGTGAGCTAAAAGGTAAGGTTTCTAAGATTGTAAAAGTAAAGTCGACAGATGATATACTATCAGTCAGTGCAGGCTGGGGTAGTAATGTGAAAGGATCATGGAGGATAGGGAGATATACCGCTGAGCTGATCATGATGGATAAGTTAGTCGCTGTCGTACCATTCGATGTAGACTATGATAATATGGTCGGTGTCTTACCGATGCAAATCTATAAGGGAGATCGCCCGATCTTAGTAGAACCAGACAGTCAGGTACTACACAGTTACAAGGATGTCCTGATGAAGCTCGACAAGCTTATCGGCTTAGACTCTATCAAACGTCAAATCGCAGATCATAAGAATTATATAGATTACCTGAAGCTGAGAAAAGAAAAAGGTCTCAAGGAGAAAGATGCGATTAATATCCATTCAGTATTCACAGGTAATCCAGGGACAGGAAAGACGACTGTCGCTCATATGATGGGAGCGATCTATAAGGAGATGGGTCTATTAACTAAAGGGCATGTACATGAGGTAGATAGAAGTGATCTTGTCGGAGAATACATCGGTCAGACAGCTCCCAAAGTAAAGAAAGCGATCGCTAAGGCCAGAGGTGGTGTATTGTTTATAGATGAAGCGTATGCTCTTGCCAGAACGAATGATGACAGCAAAGATTTCGGAAGAGAAGCAATAGAAATATTAGTCAAAGAGATGTCGAGCCAGGAAGGAGATATGGCAATCATTGTGGCGGGTTATCCGAAGGAAATGGATCATTTTATAAATTCCAATCCAGGACTTAAGTCTAGATTCAAACATTATTTTGAGTTTCCAGATTATTTGCCTCAGGACCTTAAGGCAATTGCCAGTCATGCAGCTGTGGATAAAGGCATTGTATTCTCCAAAGCAGCCAAACTGAAGCTCGATGACATAATCGTAGAAGCCTTCCGTAATAGAGATGGCCAATTCGGTAATGCAAGATTTGTATATAACTTAGTGGAGAAGGCTAAGGTACATCTTGGGCTCAGAGTTATGAAAACGGATGACCCAAAAGCACTCTCTAAGAAAGCGCTTAATCTTGTAAAATTAGAAGATATAGAACGAATCAGAATAAAGAAAACGATTATCAAACCTATCATACCTGTAGATGAAATATTACTCAGAGAATCGATTGCAGAGTTAGATGCATTGATAGGAATGGGGAACATCAAAAAGGAAATCAAAGAGCTCGTAGATATCGTACACTTTCACAAAGCATCAGATAAGGATGTGCTGAATAATTTTTTCTTACACACGGTATTTATAGGTAATCCTGGGACTGGTAAGACGACTGTTGCCAGGATTTTGACTAAGATATATAAGGCACTCGGATTATTAGAAAGAGGTCATATCGTAGAGACGGATAGACAAGGACTGGTAGCAGGATACATCGGTCAGACTGCCATCAAAACAAATGAGAGAATCAATGAGTCAATGGGTGGAACTCTATTTATAGATGAGGCGTATGCACTCAGTAATTTTAATGGTCTACAAGGTGACTATGGCAATGAAGCGATACAGACGATTCTAAAACGGATGGAAGATAACAGAGGCGAGTTCTTCGTATTCGTAGCTGGTTATCCAGATAATATGGAGGTCTTCCTTAAGGCGAATCCAGGACTAAGATCCAGATTCGATAAGGTGCTTAAGTTTGAAGATTATTCTGCTCAGGAGCTATTACAGATTGCTCTAAGCATGATCTCTCAGAATGGCTATCATATGAAGTCTCCAGCACAAGAATCGCTCTCAGAGCTTCTGATAGATATGCATAAGTCACGCAGTAAGTACTTCGGCAATGCCAGAGAAGTCAGAAAGCTCGTCCACGATGTTATAAAGAATCAAAACCTCAGATTAGCTCACGCAGAACCGAATAAGAAAATCAATAGAAATGAAATCGTATTAGATGATGTCAAGTATCTGGCTGGGCAATCTGATAGTGATCTATTTACGAGGGAGAGTATTGGGTTTAATAAGTAGGTGAACCTTTATCTTGTACAACAACCTACAGCGAAATTACTATGACCACTTTGTACTCAAATAGATCTACTTGCGAAATATATCGTCTTCATTGTTTCGCTTTTGTTTCAAGATATGAATGAATGGTCGCGATGAAATCGGGGGCTAAGCAAGTAAACCTTGCTTAGTAATGAGAGAACCCCAATATTAATTGGGGATGGGGAAAGCCCGCCGGCGAGGCAAATGCCAATAGCAATAACATAAAATTAGTTATCGCTGACAGTCTAAGTTTAGGTGTTGACTAAATGTGAGATTAAGTTAATCTGGACCCCCTACATCCTCAACTTAACACCTCCCCAAAACTGGCGACCATTATTATATACATTATGCCATTGTTCGTAATTGCTATCCAATAGATTAACCCCTTCTACAAATACACTAAAGGTACGGCTGACTTTAAATTCGATTTTTCCTGAGATGTCTGCAAAACCTGATTTACCGATTATATCTCCTATCTCATATTGCCCATTAAATGAACTGTTGTAACTAATAGATTGTGAGAGAAAGAGCTTATTGTTAAGCAGCTTTTCTGTAGCTGATAGGTCCACATTTATTCTTGGAGTATATAGAAGATCATCTTTGTTGTCTCCTAAGAAATGATTATACGTCATGGATAGATTTAGATCAATGAGATCATCTACTATTCCAACAGTTGGTGTAATACTCACTTCTTTTCTGTCTATGAAGGTATAGTCAAATGTGGTAGGAGTGATAGCCATAGGGTTACCGTTGTTGATGTATTGTATATCATTCTGATAATCATTGTATGAGAATCGAATGCTTGCATTCCATGCACCTATTATGGATCTATCCAGCTGTAAATTAATAGAGCGTCTATACAAAGCGTTAGATTCATTAGTATTCAATATAGCGAATGGATTATCCTCTACCAATGAGTGCAAGCTGTATCTGTTGTAATCTGTATCGGTATATATGCTTAAGTCTATCTCTGCAATGATAGATGGAATCTTAGCATGTACTATCGGGAAGATATAGTTGTCAGTGGTTGTTCTAATTAATTCTACACCTGCATCTACCGAGTAATTAATGGCTTTATAGCTAATCTGAGGTCTCAGTATTAGGTCATAATTACTGGCAGAATTATTAGTAGAACTACCTTCTACAGAGCTTTTGTAATTTCTATATTTTACATCTACTTCTGCTGCCATAGATTCTCCTAATTTCTTGTAGATATTATTATCTAAGCTCATCTTATTTTCACTTAGATCTAGATTGTCATATTCTACTGTACGACGCATACGATCATAGGCAAATCTACTTCTGATAGCGAATCCTGATGTCTCAAAACTGGTATGCGAGAAGTTAACGGCTGCACCGATTTGATTTGTGGGTAACTTGTAATTTGTAGTATCTGATTCGGTGGTATGTAAGAACTGTGTTGCTCTATTATTCCACCTTCCATTTCCTTCTATGCCTACCTTTGTTTTCGGTGATAGAAAGTATGAGCCGTAGATCTTTCCTTGAGTATTCATTAGTGAAGGAATCTGCTTATTGAAATAAGTCTGAGCTTTGTTAGAGAAGTGATCGATTTTGATTCCTGCATCTAACCAGTCTTCGATATAGTACTGATAGGCACCGCCAGCTTTGATAGTTCTGAGGTTACCGTAAGCACCGTATATGGTTGCATCCTTAAGGTCAGTGATTGTACTTCCTTCATTATCATATGCCAGAGGTCTGATGACAGGATTAGATCGTTCGAAATCTATAGACTTCTTATTATTCAGCTTATAAGAATAGTTCTTCTTGATGGTCTGATGTACAGGTGTAACAATATCTATCGACTTCTGTGTAGCCTGTGCTACCGCTGCTTCGTATGATTTATATACAGCGACATTCTCTGATTCCAGTGCCGTAGTATCTGTCACTTGTGCAAGCAACTGGCAGGCGAACAAACTGATTATTATAAAAGAAAGGATATTTTTCATCTTGTTATTATTTGATAGTTAATGGGATGATTAGTTTAGACTTTCTGGGTGAATAAATTCCATTTGTTCTGTTTGTGGTTCTTCCTCTATGACCCTGCTATTCTCCTCGATCTTTTCATTTAGAGCATCCAGTTTTTCTGTAGCTTCTTGGATGATTTCATTGTTTTCCTTGAAGTTCTCTATTACTGATTCATAAGCTGCGGAGGCATTGATGTTATCGTCTTTATTCTGATAGATATCTCCGATTAAGATCAGACTCTTAGCTACCCAAAATGGATATGGTGCAGCATTCTTAGTCGTCTCAAAAGCTTGTACCTCTGCTTCTGTGTATTGCTTATTATCATAGTATATTTTAGAAAGGGTATAGCTAGCTTCGGCAGACTGATTGTTGGTAGATAGTTCGGTGACTTGTTTGTAATATGGTATCGACTCTATCGTTTTGTTTTGCCTAGTATATGATTTCGCTAAGTAAAAATTAGCGGCACTTTTAGAATCTTTATTGGCTTCTGGATGGATGATTATTTGTCTTCCATACTTCTCTATACCTTTATCATTTTTAGATATAAAAGCACTGTACAATGCAGCTTCCATATATTCCATAGGCGCAACTTCCATCGACTCTATTAGCTTGTTATAATACTTGTATGAATTGACAAAATCTTGCTTATGATTATAACTAATTAATGCTGCGTTCTTAAGTGCATTAGTGTAGAATGGTCCATTTTCTTTCTGCAATAATTTCTCGTAGTGAGGCAATGCCGCATCATACTTTTTCAATAGTACATAAGAATCTGCGATCTGAAAATGTGCATTTTCGATGTAGTGTCCATTAGGATATTTGGTGCTATACTTTTCGAATTGTTGTATCGCTTTTTCGTAGTGAGCAGACTTATAACTTTCGTATGCGATGGTGTATGTAATAGAGTCTTTAGAGATATCGCTGATCTTCACACCACCTTCATTCTCAGTGTAGCTAAAGAATGCTTCTGGATCATTGAGTTCTTTGAGATAGATCTCTTCTATCGCTATCAGAGCCTGTCTTCTTTCTTCCTTATTGTTAGACTTCTTAAGCCCTAATTTATAAGCATCCAGAGCCGTATACATGTCGCCTGAGTTGTAGCTTAAGAGTCCCTGTCTCATATGAGCTGTCGGTGTGTAAGATGACTTATCAGCATACTCTATGATGACCCTATTATATAATTGGAAAGCTTCGTTGTGCTTGCCTAATTCTACGAGTGATTCACCGATTTGGAATATCGCGTCGTCTCTATATTCGGACTGAGGATATTTTTTGATCAGTAATTCTAAGTTGGTTAATTTATCGACATGCTTATTATTGACACCTTGTATCATAGACTTCTGATAGAGGATATAATCAGACTCTACGGCATCATTCTCTATAGCCAGATCATAGTAGGATAGAGCCTCTGAGTAATTGTTATTAAGCAATTGTAAGTCAGCTAATCTGACCAGTGCATCATCGAACAGGTACTTGTTATCTTCTCCGATACTAAAACTTTCTATAGCACTTTCTAAGTTAGATAGCGATGATTTATAGTCTTTCTTGTCCAGATGATTATAAGCTAATACATAGTTAGCTTCGAATAGAAATTCTCTGTCATTAGAATTGACATATTCTTGCAAATGCTTGTCCGCAACAGAAGGCTGGCCCTTAATATCATGAGCATAGCCTTTCCAGAAATTTGTCTTTGCGGTGATCGCAGAATTCCCCTCAGTTTCTAAGCTCTTCTGGAAGTTGTTAATTGCCAGATCCAGCTTTTCGTCCTTCATATACTTAAGTCCATTCTTATAGGATATACTTTTGTAAGTTTCATTTATCTTGGAGTTCTTATAAGCTAAGCCTTCGATAATCTGCAGTGCTGCTTCGTAGTCAGAGGTTTGCTCTAATATGTCAGATAAGATGCCCTGCGATTCTGCAAAGTATGGACTCGACTTCTCTATACTACTCAGGCCATTGATTGCAATTCTCTCTTCAGTTAGATCAGCAGATAACTTATAATATAGGAATTGTGATTCCTCCTGTATGGCGACATCGTGAGCGGTCTTACTCGCTTGCTTAAATGCCGACTGCGCATCTTTTTTCTGTAACTTATCCAGATAAATAGATCCTAACAGGTAATTAGACATCTGACCTATCGGAGATGCTTCATGGCTCAGTTCTTTGAAGTATTCTTCTGCCTTATCGTATTGATTAAGATTATAATTAATGATGGCTATCTGGTAGAATTCGTTCTCTGTTAGCTTCGGTGTATCCTGCGCATAAGATTCGAGATAGGGCAGAGCCTTTCTATAATCCTCTAATGCGAGATAGGAGAGACCTAAGATTCTGTTGATCTGATTTTTGTTTTTTGTATGTGGAGATCTTAGTTTCTTTTCAGCATATTCTATCACACTTCTGTAGTCTTCATCCTGGAAGTATATCTGAGAGAGGTAATATGGAATGATATCTTGGTACTTAGGGTGATTATCTACTTTCTTAAATGAAGCAATCGACTCTTCTTTCTGCATCATGAAGTACTCACAGATTCCAGAATAATAATGGCAATCATCATTATAGGACCCGTGACTCTCTAATGCGTGAGCAAATCGAGCATCTGCAGACATGAAGTCCTTATCTATTAGATCTGTATAAGCCCACTTAAAATATAGCTCCTGCCTAAGCTTGCTGTCTATCTTATCGGGATCTATCTTATGATAGTATCGGTTCGCTTGGTCGTAATCGCTTATATCAAAATACTTATTAGCGATCGCCAGGTAGGTAGGATGTATCTGAGCATCAGCACCCTGACGATGGACACTCTCCAGCATTAGGTCTATCGATCGACGCTCGCTCAGCTGATGCGAGTTCTGAGCAGCAGCGTCTATATGATCATTTGTAAATGCATATACGTCCAAATGCTGCAGGGCTATGGCTGGCAGATCATTGTTCTGATAATCAGCAGAATTAGGGAAGTAGAAGTCCTTATCTGATAGATGGATGCTTTCTTGAGCGATAATGCTCGCAGACATCCCCATAAGTAATCCAAATAATACCATCATCTGATGCAGACAGCGTGCTTGATAATTCATAGTGTAAATTATTGAGGCACAACAATGTAAACTGTAATGCCTAAAGTTAAGATTTAAGTAAATCTAACTCAGGTGGGTGGCTATGAGACATAACCGCTATAAAAATAACATTATACACATTAAAGATATTACTAATATGTAGTTTTCTTTTAAGGAATTTAGAGAGAAAACTATAAAATAGGTAACTTGTCAAAACAACTATAAACTCATTTTAACATAAAAGTGACACCTCGGGTGGTCAAAAGGTGGGTATATAAGTTAGTTACATCTCTCAGAAAATCTTTTTTCAGATAAATTTTGCTGAGGATTCAAATCATTGTAGATCTTAATATTCAGCGTGATATTCAAGTAAACTTTGATGACAGGCTATCGCCTAATATCCTTCAGT
>Ga0209185_1000172_pt1 | contig 95457 bp, 79 predicted proteins | sample SidtaG_2_FD_187425 | JGI IMG/M metagenome (GOLD analysis project Ga0209185, IMG submission 187425) | Marine algal microbial communities from Sidmouth, United Kingdom - Sidmouth_Asex2 metaG (SPAdes) (version 2) | ecosystem: Host-associated > Algae > Red algae > Unclassified | place: Sidmouth... | reverse complement strand
CGACAAGCCGCTTGCCACCCTAACGTCCACGGCCGACGCCACGGCGGCCGAACTAAAACCGGCCAAGGCCGGTTGATTGCACGGAACGTTCTTTGAAAAGTGTCTCAAAGATGTTGACAGGTTCCGCGAACGCCAGAAACAAAGCTGGGGTGAATAGACGAATCTCGGGGTGTCTTCTCGAACGATTGCAAAGCGTCCGACGGTGCCTTTTGACGTGAATACAACGTCGCCCGGCTCACTGATCTTTTGCCCGACTTTCGATAGGGTCTCGTCAGGCACATAGTCCGCACCGTCGAAATTGAATCCGCCGTTCAGGTTGCCCGCACGGGCGAAAGGCAAGCCCGATGTCCCGAGTTGACTGTTCTTTGCGCGATATCCGTCGTTCACGGCGAGCAGGCCAGACTCTTCCAGGTCGCTGATCCGCTGAGGTGTATTACTCTCCATACCCCAACCCTCCCAACGCCTCGTCGATCACCGTTTCAAGCCGCCGCGACTCCGCGAACTGCCCGCGCAATTCCTCGGTCAACCGCGCCATCTTCTCCTCGAACGGCTCGCCGTCGTCTTCGATTTCTTCGGCTTCGACGTAGCGCCCGGGGGTGAGCACGTAGCCGTGCCCGGTGATCTCTTCCAGAGTGGCGGACTTGCAGTAGCCGGGTTGGTCCATGAAGGGCGGGAAGGGGTCGGCCATCGTGACGATGCCGTCTTGGTCGGGGATGCCGTTGTTCGCAACGACCTTGTTGGCCTCTTCGACGGTGGGGCCTTGCTGCCAGTGGTGGTAGGCGCGGGAGAGCTTGGTTAAGTCGTCGTCGCTGAAGACGCGCAGTACGCGGTCGGCCATGTGGCCGGTCTGGCGGGCGTCGATGAAGAGCACTTCGCCTTTTCGGTTTCGTTTGCTGCCGCTTTTCTTCTTGTCTTTGGTGAGGAACCAGATACAGGCGGGGATTTGGGTGTTGGTGAAGAGTTGTCCGGGTAGGGCGACCATGCACTCGATGAGGTCGGCTTCGACGAGGGCTTTTCGGATGTCGCCTTCGCCGCCGCTGTTGCTGGACATGCTGCCGTTGGCGAGCAGGAGCGCCATGGTGCCCTTGGGGGCGAGGTGGTGGAGCATGTGCTGGAGCCAGGCGAAGTTGGCGTTGCCCTGGGGGGGCGTGCCGTGGACCCAGCGGGGGTCGTTTTCGAGTTTGCCCTCCCACCAGTCTTTGATGTTGAACGGCGGGTTGGCCATGACGTAGTCGGCCCGCAGGTCGGGGTGCTGGTTACTGGTGAAGGTGTTGGCGGGTTCTTTGCCGAAGTTGAAGTCGATGCCGCGGATGGCCATGTTCATGGCGGCGAGGCGCCAGGTGGTGGGGTTGGATTCCTGGCCGTAGACGGAGATGTTGCCGAGCTTGCCGCCGTGCTGCTTGATGAACTTCTCGCTGCTGACGAAGAAGCCGCCCGAGCCCATCGCCGGGTCGTAGACGCGGCCTTCGTAGGGCTGGAGCATCTGGACGATGAGGTTGACGATGGATTTGGGGGTGAAGTACTGGCCGCCCTTTTTGCCTTCGGCGAGGGCGAACTGGCCCAGGAAGTACTCGTAGACGTGGCCGAGGATGTCTTTGGCGTGAAGGTCGGCGTGCTCAAAGGGGATGGTGGCGATGAGGTCAATCAGTCCCGCGAGGTTGGCGGGGTCGATCTGGAGCTGGGTGTAGGTTTTGTTGAGAACGTTTTTGAGGCGGGGGTTTTGTTTCTCGATGGCGTCGAGGGCGTCGTCGATGAGGCGGCCGGTGGAGGTGATTTTGTAAACCGACTTCTTGCCGTTGACGATTTCAAGCTCGGTGCCGGCGGGGAGCTTGGCGGCGTTCTGGAGGGTCTTCCAGCGGGCGAGGGCGGGGACCCAGAAGACGTTCTTTTCGGCGTAGTAGTCGCGGTCTTCGAGCTCGGCGTGGATGGCTTCGGTGTATTCAGCGCTGTCGACGCCGTCCTCCCCGGTCGAATAGTCGGCGGGGTCGAGGAAGTAGTCGCTGTTGGGGTCGCGGAGCTGGGCTTGGATCTCGGCCTGGCGGGCGGCGAAGGCGTCGGAGACGTATTTGAGGAAGACCAGGCCCAGGACGGCGTGCTTGTAGACGGCGGCGTCGAGGTTGCTGCGGAGCTTGTTGGCGGTGTCCCAGAGGCGCTTGTCGAGGTCGCGGAGGAAGGACTGGGCGTCCTGGTCGGCGGTGGTGTCGGCGGTGGGCGTTGGGGTAGTTTTGGGTTTGGTCTTGGCCATGGGGTGATACGGGAGGTTGGAAGGCGTGAGGCCTTCATAAGTTAGCGGGTGGTGGGGTGGGGCGACGGTCGATCGGTGTCGGCCCGTCGGGCCGAACACGGACGGGACGTCCGTGCCACGGGGGTCGAAGGGGCCTTTGAGCCGGTTGCTTCGCGGTCGGTCGGGGCAGGCCGGGGAGCAAACCGGGGAGGCAAACCGGCCCAGACCTTGCAGATGCTCAGGCGGTTGTGAGTCGCTTGGTGTCGGCCCGCCGCACCGATGACCGCCGGGACGGCTATCCCACTGGATGGGAGAGGTACGGCGTATTCGGCCCTGCGGGCCGACCACGGACGGGACGTCCGTGCCACTGGGGCACAGGGCGCCGGTCGGGCCGGTCGGGGAGCAAGCCGGCAGGTCGGAGGTAGGTCGGCGGAGGCCGAGAGAGTCACTCCCGCGTCTGTTCCAACCGCTTAATGACCTTGTCGTAACGGCCAATGATTTCCTTGAGCGTCTCGCCCAACTCGGTGAGCTGCTGGTCCTGCCGGGCATTCACCTTCGCGAACGGCTCCATCCAGGCCTGCATGATGCCGAACTGTTCCTTCATGACGTAGAGGAAGGTGTCGGGTCTTACTTGATAACGCAAATCCCGCGGGGTGCTTGGGGTCCTGCCGGACGCGCGCCCACTGCCCGCTCGTCGGCCGCCTCGCCTCCGGCTCGGGCCGTGGTGAGTTCGGCGAAAAGGCTTGCATCGAGTGCCCATGATCAGAAATCACTTGACAAACGTCAAGAAGAGGCGAGAATAGGCCGATGGGCAGGTCGAGGCACCCGAAGCCGGAAGTCGAGAAGAGCATCCGGCACGCCGAATCACGTGGTTGGCGGGTGGTGATGGGCGGCGGGCATGCGTGGGGCAAGCTGTATTGCCCCTACGCCAACCGAGACGGCTGCAAGGTGTCGGTGTGGTCGACGCCGAGAAGTGCCGGAAACCACGCCCAGGCCTTGCGGCGGAAGGTCGATAACTGCCCGCACCGTGGGGGTGCCGACGAAGCACCAAACGAAGGAGCTGACGATGCCGAAACGTGATGCGAAAAACCCGATGAAGACTACGGGTGCTTCCGGCGGGTCGGAAACCATTGCGGCGCGGGAGTTTGACTTCGCGCTGGTCGCCGACGGGGTCAAGGACCTGGACGATGCGGTGGAGGACGCGATGTTCGAGGCCGGATGCGACGACGCAACGCTCTCGTGGCGGTACGGGCGGCTGCACCTCGACTTCAGCCGCGAAGCGCCGTCGTTCGCCGCGGCGGTGCTTTCGGCGATCCGGGACGTACACGCCGCGGGGGTCGGGGCCCGGGTAATGCATGTGGATGCGTGCGAGTTCGTGACGATGGCGGAGATCGCCCGACGCAGCGACCGCTCGCGTCAGGTGATCCATCAGTACGTGACGGGCCAGACCGGCCCCGGGGGGTTTCCGCCGCCGGAGTTCGACCTGACGAAAAACCGGCCGCTGTGGTCGTGGAGCGAGGTGAGCTTCTGGCTGGCGGAGAACCAGATGGTCCGCCGCGCGGAGTTCGAGGAGGCGTCGTTTCTGGCGGCGGTGAACGGTGCGCTGGCGGAAGTGCGGCAGCGGCAGCGGCAGCCGGAGGTGGTGCGTGAGGTGCGGGAGACGCTGGGGCTGCCCACGGGGTGAGGGTGTGGCGGTCATGCTCAGCGTCAGCGTCCCGGGGGAATCGGGGTCGAACGGGGCGGGGGTGTGTCGCGGCGTGGGCTGGGGGTTGGCCCGGGGCCCACACGCTTGCTACTCCCGCGAGCCCTCCAACCGATCAATCACCTTCCCGTACCGCCCAATGATCTCCTTCAGCGATTCGCCCAGCTCGTTGAGCTGTTGGTCCTGCCGGGCATTCACCTTGGCGAACGGCTCCATCCAGGCCTGCATGATGCCGAACTGCTCCTTCATGACGTAGAGGAAGGTGTCGGGGATCTTGTTGATGACGCGGATTTCGCGGGGGGTGGTTTCGACGGGGGCGGCGGGTGCTGGGGTCGGTGCTGGGGCTTGGTTCGGTTTCGATACCTCTTGGGCGCGGACTTCGGTGAGGTGGGCGATGAGGCGGTCGGTGGCGGTGGTGAGGGTGTCGGCGATGGCGAGCATTCCCTCCTGCGGAGGGACCACGGACGGGACGTCCGTGCCACTGGGGAGCTCTGGAGTGGCCAGTTTTTCGCTTGAAGCGACGAGCTTTGCGAGCTGCTGGTTCACGCCCGTCAGTTGGGCGATGGCGGCGGCGGTGGTGTCGCCGCCCAAGGCACTCACGGCGTTGTGGCGGACGAAGGCGGCTTTGATGTCGTCCCAGCGTTTCGCCTCGTCGTCGGTCATCCAGCCCATGAGCTCGCGGAACTTGAGGAGGTTGGCTTCGGCGCCGGTGGTGAGGGTCTGCGCGTCTTGCTCGTAGGTGCTCTCAATGAGTCCCTGCAGCTCGTCGTCGTTCATGACCGACGAGACCTTCTCGGCGATGCGGTTCATGTTGCGGTAGCTGCCCTGCAGGAGGAAGGGGGGTTCGGTGCGGTAGGCGTCGTCCTGACCGGCACTGGCGATGTACTGCAGGTTGACGTTGAGGATGACGTCGCGGACGACGATGAGCTTCTGCATGACGCCGACGAGTTCGTCGAGCTCGTCGGTGGGGAAGTTGCCTTCGAGCTCGATGCCTTCACGCGATCCCGTTTGCGCCATGCGGATGACACCGTGGATGTCGTCGCGGCTGGCGGTGGCCAGCGGGTTCAGGGCCGGGTTGCTGGTCAGCGCGTTCTCCAGGTAGGACATCTTGAAGGCGTCGGCGTGGCTGCCGATGATGTCGCCCAGGTTGTAGGTGTCGGCGCGGTTCGACAGCATGTCGGGGATGCGGAAGGCTTCGCCCGACTCCGTATACGGATTGCCGGCCATGACCACGGCCACGCGGCGGCCGCGGAAGTCGTAGGTCTTGCTGCGGCCCTTGTAGACGCCTTCGATGCGACGCTGGGCGTCGCAGAGGCTGATGAACTTCTGCAGGAACTCCGGGTTCGTGTGCTGGATGTCGTCGACGTAGATCATCACGTTGTCGCCCATCTCGAAGGCGAGGTTGAGCTTTTCGAGCTCTTCGCGGGCGGCGGCGTTGGTGGCCTCGGCGGGGTCGATGCTGGTGACGTGGTGGCCGATCGCCGGGCCGTTGATCTTCATGAAGATCATGCCCAGGCGGTTGCACACGTACTCCATGAGCGTGGTCTTGCCGTAACCCGGCGGCGAGATCAGCAGCAGCAGCCCCATGCGGTCGGTGCGGGTGTCGGCGCCCGCCGTGCCGATCTGCTTGGCGAGGTTGTCGCCGATCAGCGGCAGGAACACCTCGTCCAGCAGGCGGTTGCGGACGAAGCTGGTGAGCACCTTGGGGGTGAACTCTTCGAGCCGCATGGCGTGGCGGGCGTCGTCGAGCACGGCGTGCTTGGTGTGTTGGAAGGCCTCGAAACGCGGCACGCGTTGCTGGGTGAAGCGACGGAGGCGAGCGACGAAGGCGGGGTAGTTCAGGCCGGCTTCGCCGTTCTCGATCCGCGGGTGGTCGCCCAGCAGCCCGGTGATCTGTCGGCGGGGGGCGACGGGGTGGACCCGCGCGGCGAAGTCGGTGTGCTTGTCGTGGGCGAGCAGGGCGGCGAGCTCGTCGGTGGATTCGGCTTCGTTCGCGTTCCCGCGCGCCGCGACGAAGGCGGCGGCCCAGTCGGTGAGGATGCGGTGCCGGGCCAGGGAGTCGTCGACGGGGTGGACCCCGTCGCGGAAGGTGAGCGTGGCGGCCTGTTCTTCGAGATAGGCGTGAAAGGCGGTGTAGAGGACGTCGGCCGCTGGGCTGACGACGAAGCCGTCGGCGGGGTCACGCAGCTCGTGGAACAGGTAGGTGCCCGCGTCGTCGGCCAGTTCGGGGTCGAGGAAGTCGTGGGCGCTGGCGAAGGCGCGGATGGCCGCGGCCAGTTCGGCGATGTAGGCGGCCTGCTCGTCCTGCTGGGGGAACACGCGGGCAACGGCGCCGAAGCCCGAGAGGCGCGCGGACCACGCGTTGCGGGTGGGTTCGTCGGTGCCCGCGGTCCACCACAGGCGGGCGAGCACGCGGGCGGGGCCGGGGAAGCGGAGGAGTTGGAGTGAGCCCTTGAGGTCGATGAGCGCCGACAGAAATAGCGCGGCGTCGTGGTCGTGCACGCCCTTGACGTAGCCCTCGGCGTAGCGCGGGGCCATGTACTTTTGAACGGCGGTAAGAAGAGAAGGTGAAGCCTTCTGAGAGGGCGAAGCTTCTGCTGAGCCGCGCGTCACCTGCGACGCCGGCTCACCAGAAGGTTCGCCCTCCCGTGAGATATTGGTGTCCCGGGCCGCCACGCCGTCGGTCAGCATCTTGTACGCCAGGTACTCGGCGCGGTAGACGTCGTCGGTTTCGCTGACCAGGGTCTGGTCCCAGACGTCGCGGGCGGCGTTGAGCCGTTCGTCGTGCAGGGGCTCGAAGAACTGCGTGCCGGTCAGGTGCAGCGTCTGGGTGTCGTCACGGACGACCGCGGTGAGGTCGACCGGCTGCACGTTGATGGCGAAGCCGTGGCGGCCGAAGCGGATGGTGTCTTTGCCGCCGCCCTGCAGGTCGATGCGGTCCTTGAGCTGGCGGACGGCATCTTCCTTGGTGCTCTTGAGCCGCGATCGGATGTCGCCGACGCGGACCGCGTCGTCCAGCTCTTCCAGCTGCGCGACAAGGTCGCGGACCTTGTCGATCATCAGGTCGCCGGCGAAGTAGGCGTTGATCTCCGCCACGTCGTCCATCGCCTCGGCCCGGCTGCGGATGCCTTTCAGGATCCGCGTGGCGGCCTGGCCGAGTTTGTCGGCCCGCTGATTGCGTTTCTCGACGAGCGCGAGCTTGCGGTTCTCGAAGGCGGTGTAGACCTCCTCCCGCTTCTCGGTGAGTTCGAGCACAAAGTCGTCGAACTCGGCGAAGCGGCCCTCCAGCTCCTCGAGCTGCACCATCAGCTTGGTGAGGTAGGCATCGGTTTTCTCGGGCGTGTCGGACAGGTCCAGGTAGTTGGCCACCGACTGGTTCAGCAGCTTCAGCTGGCTGCCGAACTCGGCCACGCCCTCGCTCTTGCCGAGTTCCTGCTGCTTGCTGCGCAGGCGGCTGCGGGTGGCGTTGAGAAGGGCGAAGATCGCGGAGATGTCGTCCACCACCTGCGTGCGCTCGGTGGCGTCGTCGATCTTCAGGTTGCCGACCACGTCGATCAGCATCTCCAGTTCGGTGCCGGTCTGGCCCAGCAGCTCGGAGCGTTCCTCAGCATCCGCCGCTTTCGCTAAACCGGGTACGGCCGCGTCGTGCGCCGCCGCCGCCGCGCGGTAGGGGTCGAGCGAGCCGGGTTCGAGCAGGAAGGCCACGGTCTTCTGCGAGACCACCTCGGTCTGGTCGGCCAGCTGCGTTTCAAGCCCGTTCACCACGGCCTCGTCGACGTAGCGCAGCTCGCGCAGGCCGATCACCCGGCCCCGCAGGCCGCGGAGCAGGCCCAGGGCGTCGACGAAATCCGCGATGGACCGGTAGACGCGGGCGGCGTTCTTGCGGACGGCGTCGGTGGTTTCCTGGGCCAGCCCATCGACCTGCCGCTGGGTGTCGCGCTTCTGCCGGGTGACCTTTTCGTACTCGCCGACCGCGGCCTGGGCGGCGTCGCGGATGGCGGCCAGCGGCTCGGCGACGTTTGCGGCATCGTCTTCGCCCAGCCAGAAATACGTATCCAGCAGGTCGGAGGTGGTGCGGACCAGATCGACGTAGAGGTCGGAGTACAGGTCGCGGCGGCCGACCAGGTCCAGCACCTGGGCGCACTCGGCCATACCCCTGACCACGTCGCGGTTGCCGATCTGAAACAACCGCGAGTCGGACGCGGTGTCGGGGGTGCGGTCGGGGCCGACGAAGGGGGTCTGCCAGATCTGCACGGCGTGGTGCTTCTGCGGCGTGGGGTCGTCGCCGGTCTTGAAGAAGACCAGCCGGCCGTCGCCGGTCGCCCCGCCGGGCAGGGCGTACCCGTGCGCGAGGATCGGGGTCTGCACTTCCTGGGCGATCAGGTTGTAGGCCAGGATGACGTACAGCCCGGAGTGGCGCTGGTAGAAGACGTAAGCGAAGTCTTCGCCGTTCGGGCTGGCGATGCGGCGGTCGAACACCAGCCCGGACGGCACGGTGCTGAAAAACTGCCGCTTGCCGGTGGCCAGGTACACGCCGTCGGCGAGCATCAGGCCGTGGTCTTCGGGCAGCAGCATCGCGGCGTCGGCCATGCCGTCGGCCCGCACGACCTCCTGCAGCTTGCTGTTGAACACGAAGTGCCGCCAGGCCTGCTCCTGGTAGGGCCGGATACGGAGCAGCACGAGCGGGCCCTCGACCACGTAGTACACCTCGGCGTCGTCCAGACCCTGGTCGGGGTCGTCGACGGGCTCGGCATACAGCCCCTGTCCGGTGTCGGTGCTGTCCTCGACCTTGATCGTCAGGTCGCCGCCGGTGGTCTCGACGAAGCAGAGGTCTTCGATGTTGTAGTGCGGGAACGCGCCCTGGCTCTGCATATCGCGGGTGGCGCGGGTCCAGTTGAAGTCGTGCTGCGGGGGGTAGCGCACCTCGTGGTCGCTGCGGTTGCCCAGGTAGGCCAGGCGGTCCGATTCGATCGCCCACTTGAAGGCCTTGAAGTCGTCGGGGTCGCGTACGGAACCGCTCCCGATGTGGAACTTCATGTAGACGAACTGGTCTTTGCGGAAGAACTTGGCGAAGGTGGCGTTTTTGTAGAAGCGGAAGAGGTCGGTGAAGTCTTTCTGGAACGCCGGGTCGGCCAGCAGGTCCAGGCCTTCTTCGTGGAACGCGCCGTCTTCGAAGCGGTAGATGGCGAACACGTCGCCCACGTTCATGGTGCTCTTGAGCCCGAAGTGAACATTGAAGCCCATGACGAAGTGGCCGCCGAAGGCCACGATGTCGCGGGGGATGCAGTTGTGGGCCGTGGTGATGCGGTCGGTGGACCGCAGCTCGAAAGGGATCGCGCCGAACACGTCCTTGCGGGCGGTGTTCAGCGTGGCGAGGCGAGCGCGCAGGTCGTCGGCGTGCGCGTCCAGCCGGCCGCGGATGACGTCGTAGGCGCCTTGGTCGAGCGCGTCTTCCTTCGGCGGGGTATCGGGTTGGGGGATGGTTTCGGCCATAGGCGTCTAAGTCAGGTATCGCGAAGCACGCGAAGAGCGCGAAGATCGCAAAGAAAGGCATTCGGCACGGAGTCGCAAGGTTTGCCTTCGCGTTCTTCGCGCTCTTTGCGCCCTTTGCGAAACCTGTCTTGAAATCATTCAGCTCAAATCCGCCAAACGTTTCTGGTCGTAGCCCGCGGCTTTGCTGAGCGAGAGCATGTTCTTCAGCTCGTTGACCAGGCCGTCGTCGGAGCTGCTGCCGATGGCCTTGCCGATCAGCGCGGCGATGGAGAGGTTCTTCACGTCTTCGCTGCTCACGCCGCTGCGTTTCACCAGCGAGGCGACGCGTTCGGCCATACCGCCGCCTTCGCCGTCGGCAAACGAGTCGGCGAGGGACTTGAGGTGCTCGCTGTTGTCGATGAAGCGGTCCACCTGCTTGCCGCGGGTGATGCTGTTGATGAGGTTGTCGAAGAAGGCGCCGTCGCCGCCGACGATGTCGATGTGGCTCTGCTTGAGGGCCTCGCCCAGCACCTTGGCCTGCTCGGCGGCGACGTCGCGGTGGATGTCGATGGACTTCAGCTCGACCTGCAGCTGCTTGTCGAGGTTGAGCTTGAACTCTTCGTGCGCCTTGCCCACGCCGTCGAGCTTCTTCATGGCCTCGGCCTTGGCGGCCACGCCCTCGGCCTCGGCGTCGTACTTGGCCCGCATGACGGCGGCCTCGGCGGCGCCGTACTTGTCGAGGCTGCCGGCCTTGGCGTCCATGACCTCGGCCTCGGCCAGGCCCGCGGCGGCCTGTTCGGCCTGCAGGGCCTGGGCCATCTTCATCTTGCCCTGGGCTTCCTTCTCGGCGGCCTGGCGGTTGGCCTCGGCCTCAATCAGGATCTCGTCGGCCTGGAACTGGCTGGCGAGTTTGCTGGCCTCGGCCTTCTGGACCTCTTTGATCTTGTCTTCTTCGGCCTTGGCGGCGGCGGCGGTGACGGCGACGGTCTTGGCCCGCTCGGCGGTCATGACGTCTTGCGTGTCTTTGATCTTTTCCTGCTCTTCGACCACGGCCCGCTCGACCACGACGCGCTCGCGGATGACGTCCTGGATGAGCTTGCGCTCTTCTTCCAGCGACTTCTCCTTGGCGATCTGGGCCAGCTCGACGACGCGTTCGCGCTCGGTGGCTTCGAGGCCCTGCTCGCGCTGCACGCGCTCGGTCTCGACGGCGTCGGTGCGTTCTTTGGCTTTCTGGGCGACAAGGATCTGCCGCAGCTTGTTCTCTTCGGCGACGCCGAGCTCTTCCTCGGTGCTGATGCGTGCCTTCTCGCTTTTGTAGCGCTCTTCTTCTTCGACCTTGTGGGCCTCGGCCTCTTCGCGGGCCCGCACGCTGGCGATCTCGCGGCGTTGCTTGGCCTCGGCTTCTTCCTGCTGGCGTTCGAGCTCGAGCACGGTCTCTTTGGCCTCGACGTCCTGCTTCTTGATCGTCTTCTCTTTTTCGCGGGCGATGTTGTTCGACAGGATCGCCTCGCGGGCGGTCAGGTCGGTGATCTTCTTGATGCCCTCGGCGTCGAGGATGTTGTTGGGGTCGAGCTTGGAAAGTTCGGTCTGTTCGAGGTAGTCGATCGCCGCGTCGTCGAGCACGTAGCCGTTGAGGTCGGTGCCCAGGTGGGCGAGGATGTCGTTTTTGAACTTCTCGCGCTCGGTGTAGAGCTCGGTGAAGTCGAAGGACTTGCCCACGGTCTTGAGGGCCTCGGAGAACTTGGAGTCGAACAGCTCGACCAGGCTGTCGATGTCCGACGCGCGGCGGCAGCCGATGCTCTGGGCGACCTGCAGCACGTCGGCGGCGGCGTTGTTGACGCGGACGAAGAAGGCGACCTTGATGTCGGCGCGGACGTTGTCCTTGCAGATCAGCCCTTCCGAGCCGTGGCGGAAGATCTCGATGCGCTTGACCGAGATGTCCATGAACTCCTGGCGGTGCATGATCGGGATGACCGACGTGCCCGAGAAGCTGACCTTGGTCGGCCCGAAGCCGGTGCGGACCAGCGCGGTGCCCTGCTCGACCTTGACGAAGAACTTGGCGAGCATGGCCAGGAAGGCCAGCAGCAGGATGAACAGGCACACGACCACGACGATGACGGTGATCATCGTGGAGGTGAGGGTGAAGGCGAGCAGGGGGGCGGCGGGCATGATGACCTCGGGTTGGGATATGAAGGTGGTGGGGAGCGAGGCGGGTTCAGAAGCGTTGGACGTAGTACACGCGTTTTTCCGGGTCTTCTCCGACGAGCACGGCTTCTTCGCCCTTGTTCAGGACGGTGCCTTCGTCACGCGTGCGGACGTTCAGCTTGAGCGGTGCGCCGGAGGTGGCGATCTCGGCCTGGCCGGCGCGGACGTCGGCGGTGAGCGACACAATGGTGCAGCGGCGGCCCAGCAGCTTGACGTTGTTCTCGGCCTCGGTGTCGCGTTCGATCTGGTCAAAGATGTGTTTCAGTGGCAACGTGACGACCTTGGTCAGCAGCATCCCGCCGATCAGCAGCGGGATGACCGCGGCGAGTTGCAGCAGCACGCCCCAGCCGCCGACCAGCGGCCAGCTGAGCACGCCCAGGGCCCAGAGCATGAGCACCAAAACGGTCCACAGCACCAGGATGGGCACCGAGCCGACGTGGAAGAACTTGAAGATGCTGGCGGCGGCCCCGGTGGCGAGCAGGCCGGTGCTGGCGTCCACGTCGACATCGACATCGGTATCGAGATCCAAGTCGAAGTCGAGGCTGTCGACGCCCACGGCGCCGACCAGCACGACCAGCCAGTAGCACATGGTCAACGCGAGCAGCACGCTGAGCGTGAGGTTGACGGGGCTCTGGGTGCAGGCGGCGATGAAGTCGGACACGGACGGGACCCTTTCGTGATTCGCCCGGGTTTGCGAAAGGACCGGGCTTCACGAAAGAAGATACCGGGTGGTGGTGCCCGGAGATGACAATAAGGGCGGGGGGTGTCCCGAGGGTGGGCGGCGGGTTCGGGGAGTGGGCGGGGGTGAGAGGTTTTCGCCCGGCGGGCGAACCACGGACGGGACGTCCGTGCCACTGGGGCCGCGGCCTGGAGCTCAGCGGAATGAAACGCGCGGGGTCGGTCACCCGGCGAAGTTGTGCTGTGACGGGCGTGGCGGATCGGGCGTCGTGGCTCGGCACGCCGCCCGACCCGCCACGCCCGTTTCCGCCGACCCAGCCGCGGCGGGGCTAGACCCAGACGGTGAGGAAGAGCGCGTCTTCGCTGACCTTGCCCACCAGCTTGCCGATGCTGCTGGTGGTGAACTTGACCTCGACCTCGGGGTGCTGCTCCAGCCACTCGTTGACGTGGTTGTCCATGTGTGCGATGGCTTCGAGCCGCAATTTGGCGACGAAGGTCTTGCAGTGCGTGGCGCCCTTGCCGTCGGCGTTGGGCGTGCGGGTCCAGCGTTCGACGTCCAGCCCGTCCTTGCGGCCGAGCATGTGGATTTTGGAACCGCCCATCTCGTCGGTTTCGAGGTCGTCGGAGATCTCGATGGGGGTGAGGTCGACCGCGCCGGGGCCGGGGTCGGGCTTGGCGGGCCGGTCCTTTTCCAGCTCGTCGAAGTCGATGGGGATGGCGCTGTCGAGCAGCTCACGGTCGCGGTCGCCGGGGTTGGACACGGAAGAACTCCATTTGAGAAGAAAGGGGGGGGCGGTGGCTGGGAGCACTCTCCCGGGCCGGTGAGACGCCTTCAGGATATCGCGCGGTTCCGCGGATGCGACCCGGGAAGCCGCTCGACGGCGATCCGCCAGTCCGGGGCGTGGTCGGCCGAGCGCGACAGGTTCAGTTTCAGGATCAGCGGGTCGGTGTGGAGGATGGCCTCAACGCGGGTAATGCCCCACCGGGCGATTTCGAGCCGGCCGCGGGCGGCCACGGCGACACGGCCACGGCCGCCGCCGAGTTCGCCCGACCAGTCGAGGTAGCGGCGGCGGTGCGGGGGCAGGGCGTGGGCCCGGAGCACGCCGGCCGCAGGCCAGGCGTCCCACGGCCGGTCGACGCGGGCGGTCCAGAGCGGGGGGGGCTCGGCGGTGTCCGCGGCCTCCGGAGCGCGGGGCGGGTCGATGAGCCAGTCGTAGTGGAAGCCCCCGGGCGCATGGTGGGCCAGCAGCGTGGTGGGGCGGAAGTTCGGCATGCGGCATACGTCGTTCGGCGGCGGCGGCGGGCCCCGGCCGGTATCCTAGCGCTCGCATGGGCTTTACCCGAGCACGGCCCGGCCCGGCCCCGACCCTCTCCCGCTTCCGCGAGCCCCCGGACGAACCCGATCATGAAGCCTGCCCGCCCCGCCCGCCGCCCCGTCCGCCGAGTCACCAAGTCTCTTGCCCGCGCCGGCCTGCTGGCGGGCTGCGTGCTCACCGGCTGTGAGACCAGCGTCTCGCACCGATCAGACGGCCTGGGCAGCATGCGGCAGGGCGACACCGCGGCGGCGATCGAGCACTTCCAGAAGTCGGTCGACAAGCGGTCAACGGACTTCCAGGCGCAGTACTGGCTGGGCGTCAACCTGCTGAAGGCCAACGACCCGTTGCGGGCCCAGACGCCGCTGGAGCAGGCCCTGGCCCTGCGGCCCGGCGACCCGGCGTGGACGCCACGGATCGCCGACGCGCTGGCCGATTCGTACTACCGCCAAGGCCAGACCGAGAAGCTCTACGACTTTCTCGAGAACATGGTGACGACCTACGAGCAGCAGTCGCACGACTACATGCGGCAGGCGAAGTTCATGGGGCTGGTGGGCGATTCGGACGGTCAGAAGCTGGCGTTGGAAAAGGCGGCGTTTTTCGCTCCGGCGGGTGACATCCGGCCCTACCTCGCCCAGGCGGATTTCTACGAGTCGGTCAACGATGTGCCTGCCGCGATCGAGGCCCTGGGCTTCGCCTACCACACCGACCCGTCGTCGGAGGTGGTCAAAAACCGCCTGCGGGGGCTGGGCATCATCCCGGGCCCGACGGTGGGCAAGGTGCCGGATAAACCTGTGCTGCCTGACTGAACGCCGCCCGACCGACGCCGCCCGACCGACGCTGCCCGACCGACGCCGCCCGACCGACGCTGCCCGACCGACGCTGCCCCGCGGATGGCTACCGAGGGAGGTCGTGCGTCCCCCGCCGTTGACCGCCCCCGATCTCCGAGGACCTTATGGACATCGTGATCTGCGGCGCCGGCGAAGTCGGCCGCCACTCGGCAGAGGTGCTGGCCCCGCTGGGCCATAACGTGACGCTGATCGATCAGAACGCCGATCGACTGGCGCAGATCGACGACGCGACCGACGTGCGCTCGCTGGTGGGCAGCGGCACACGGGCCGACGTGCTGGCCGAGGCGGGGGCCGACGGCGCGGACCTGTTCATCGCCGCGACGGACGTGGACGAGATCAATCTGCTGGCGGCGTCGATCGCCACCGCGATCGGCTGCGAACGCTCGATTGCGCGGGTGCACCATTCGGTGTACTACGAGGGCAAGGGGCTGGACTACGCCAAGCACCTGGGCATCGACCACCTGGTCTGCCCCGAGTACACCACGGCGCAGGCCATCGCGGCGACGCTGCGGGCGCCCGGAGCCCACGCGGTGGAAAAGTTTGCCCGCGGCGCGATCGAGCTGCTGCGCATCCGCGTTCCCGAGAAGGCCAAGGCGGTGGGCGTGCCCCTGCAGGACCTGAAGCTCCCCGCGGCCAGCCGGGTGGCCGCGGTCGAGCGGGGGGACGTGGCGTTTCTGCCCAAGGCGCGGACGAAGGTGCTGGCCGGCGACCTGGTGACGCTGATCGGCGAGACCAAGAGCCTGGAGAAGACGGTGAAGCTTTTCAAGCCCGACGCGGGCGGACGGCTGAGCGTGATGGTGATGGGCGGCTCGACCCAGGGCGTGTGGCTGTGCCGCGAGCTGAAGAACCGCAACTTTTCGGTGCGCTTGTTTGTGCAGCGTCCCGGGCGGGCGCAGGAGCTGGCCGAGAAGCTGCCGTGGGTAACGCTGATCAACGGGGACGTCATCAACTCGGACATCCTGATCGATGAGCGGGTGGATCAGGCCGACGCGTTCGTGGCCTGTACCGAAGACGAGGAAACGAACATCCTGGCGGCGGCACGGGCCAAGAGCATGGGGGCCAAGAGCGCGTCGGCGGTGCTGCAGCGGCCGACCTACCTGCACCTGATCGGGCACATCGGCCTGGACCACGCCTTCAGCCCGCGGGCCACCGCGGTGACCGAGATCCTGCGGCTGCTCGCCGGCGAGGCGGTGACCGAACTGGGGGTGATCGCCGAGGGCATCGCCAACGTGTACGAGATCCGTGTGCCGGGGCTGGCCAAGCAGGTGATCGACGTGCCGCTGCGCGAGATCAAGCTGCCCGAAGGGTCGCTGGTCGCGGCGATCTCGCGCGGCGACCGGGCGTTTGTGCCCGGGGCCGACGACAAGGTGCAGGCGGGCGACACGGTGGTGGTGGTGGGGTCGCCGGACTGTTTTGGGACGCTGCGCGAGCTGTTCGGGGCCTAGGCAGTGTGAAGTACGAAGTTGCGGACCGCCGCGGCTTTGGGGCGGATGACCCGCAACTTGGATGCTTCAGCGACGCCGGCCGCAAACAAAAGCTTCACGCCACCCTTACTTCACACTTCGAACTTCACACTTCGAACTTCACACTGTCCCGAATGAACTACCGCTACGTCGCCTACCACCTGGGCCGGCTGCTGCTGGTGCTGGCCGCCGCGCTGGGGCTGACGACGGTCGGGGAGCTGGCGGGATTCGGCTTCGCCAAGGACGAGCGGCTGGCGGAGGTGGCCCTGGGCGCAGGCACGCTGCTCGCCGGCCTCGCCGGTCTGGTGCTGTGGGGGTTCGGCCGACGGGCGGAAGTCGAGACGCTGCACCGCCGCGACGCGCTGCTGCTGGTGGCCGTCGGCTGGCTGCTGGGGGCGGGGCTGGCCGCCACGCCGTATTACGTGTGGGCGCAGCTGGGTGGGCCGCAGAGTTTGCCGCCGCCGATGGTCAGCCCCGCCGTTGATCCGGTGACCGGCGAGCTTTCACCGCTCGAGCCGTGGTCCCCGCCGCCGCACCCGTTTCTCAGTCCCGCGGCGTGCTACTTCGAGGCCATGTCGGGGCTGACCACCACCGGGGCCACGGTGCTGAGCGCCTACCCCAACGACATCGAGTCGCTGCCCAAGGGCCTGCTGCTGTGGCGGGCGTTGACCCACTGGCTGGGGGGGCTGGGCATCGTCGTGCTATTCGTGGCCGTGCTGCCGCTGGTGGGCGGCGGGGGCAAGAAGCTGTTCTACGCCGAGGCGCCCGGGCCCAAGTCGCAGGGCGTGCGGCCGCGCATCGCGGAGACGGCCCGGGCGCTGTGGATGATCTACCTGGTTCTGACGGTGGCGCAGGCGTGCGCGTTCCACATCGCGGGCATGCCTTGGTTCGACAGCATCTGCCACACCTTCGCCACCCTGGCCACCGGCGGGTTTTCGACGAAAAACGCGTCGATGGGTGCCTACTACGCCAACCCGTGGATCGACTGGATCACCATCGCCTTCATGGTGCTGGCGGGGATCAACTTCGGGCTGTATTACCAGCTGATCAACCGCAGGTTCTCGGCGGTGATTCGCGACCCCGAGCTGCGGCTGTACCTGACGATCATCGCGGTGGCGAGCGTGGTCATTGCGGCCTGCATTTACGGCCGGCCCGGGGTGCTGACCACCGGCGCGACCCAGACCCCGGGCGTGGCCAACGCGCTGCGCGACGGCATGTTCCAGTCGGTGGCGGTGCAGACCACCACCGGCTTCGCCACCGTCGATTTCAACCAGTGGTCGTTCCTGCCCCAGGCGGTGCTGATCGCATTGATGTGCGTGGGCGGCTGCGCCGGATCGACCGGCGGGGGCTGCAAGGTGGTGCGGGTGCTGGTGGCGGCCAAGATCGTGCTGGCCGAGTTCGAACGCGTGTTCCGGCCCAATGTGGTCAAGCCCACGCGGGTCGGCGGGGCGGTGATCGACCCCGAGGTCGGCCGCTCGGTGCTGATCTATTTTCTGGTGGTGGTTCTGTTGTTCGGCGTGGGGTCGGTGGCGTTGAAGCTGCTCGAGCCCGCCGGCACGCTGGACTTCACCAGCGCCGCGACCGCCAGCCTGACCACCCTGATGAACGTGGGCCCGGGACTGAACCGTGTGGGCGCGGTGGAGAATTACGGTTTTTTCACCGCCGGCAGCAAGCTGCTGTTGGCCCTGTGGATGGCGCTGGGGCGGCTCGAGATTTTTGCGCTGCTGGTGCTGCTGTATCCGCGGTTCTGGTCGGGTCGGTAAGGTTGGCCCGGCGCGGCGGCAGGTTGAGACGCGGCGCACCGTCCGCAATCAGGACAGGATTGGATAACGCTCCATGCACCCGCGCCTCGTGATCCACCAGCTCGGCGTCTTGTTTCTGGGCCTGGCGGGCGCGATGGGGGTGGTGGCGGCGCTCGACGCGGCCGGTCTGCTGGGCGTGGGCCCCGGCGAACGCGAGGCCGTGCCGGCGCTGCTGGCCGGCGTGATATCCGCCGCGCTGCTGGGCGGCGGGCTGTGGGTCGCCACCCGCGGGGCGGAGCGTGCCGCCTTTAACCGCAAAGACGCGCTGCTGCTGGTCGCCTGCCTGTGGCTGCTGGGGGCGGCCCTGGCGGCGACGCCCTACTACGCGTGGTCCCTGCTGGGCGGCCCGCCGCCGCCGGGTCCCGTGGCGGGGACGCCGTTTGCTGCCGACAAGGCGGCCCCACACGCGTTCACCAGCTTCGCGGGCTGCTACTTCGAGGCGATGTCGGGCCTGAGCACCACCGGGGCCACGGTGCTGGGTGCCGCGCCCAACGATATCGAGTCGCTGCCACGCGGCCTGCTTCTGTGGCGCGCGTTGACCCACTGGCTGGGCGGGCTGGGCATCGTGGTGCTCTTCGTGGCGGTCATCCCGGTGGCCGGCATGGGGGGCAAGAAGCTCTTCGAGCTGGAGGCCCCCAGCCCGACCAACACCGCGGTCCGCGCGCGGGTGGAAGAGACCGCCCGGGTGCTCTGGATGCTCTACGCCGGGCTGACGCTGGCCCAAGTCGGGGCGCTGCGGCTGGCCGGCATGCCGTGGTTTGACGCGGTGTGTCACAGCCTGTCGGTGCTGGCGACCGGGGGCCTGTCCACCCGCAACGCGAGCCTGGGGGCGTACTACAACCAGCCGGCAATCGACGCGATCACCATCGTGTTCATGCTGCTGGCGGCGCTGAACTTCGGGCTGTACTACCGGCTGCTTCACGGCCGCTTCCGCGCGGTGTGGACCGATCCGGAGTTGCGGGTGTTTCTGGGTGTCTTGGGGGTGGCGACGCTGGTGATCGCGTTCTGGATCTGGGGCGACCCGGTCATGCTGACCACCGGGGTGGTGGTGCCGCAGGAGTCGTTCGGGGGGGCGCTGCGGGACAGCCTGTTCCAGGTGGTCGCGATCCAGACCGGCACGGGGTTCTCCACCGTGGACTACGAGCAGTGGCCCTTCGGGCCCAAGGCGGTGCTGGTGGCGCTGATGTTCTTCGGCGGCATGGCCGGGTCGACCACCGGCGGGCTGAAGGTGGTGCGGCTGATGATCCTGTTCAAGATCCTGCGGGCCGAATTGGAGCGGAAGTTTCGCCCCCGCGTGGTCCAGCCGATCCGCATCGGGGGCAACGTCATCGCGCCCGAGATCGTCCGCTCGGTCCCGATCTACATCGTCATGCTGCTGCTGGTGCTCGTGGTCGCCTCGGTGGGCATCAAGCTGCTGGAGCCGGCCGACTCCCTCACTTACGGCTCGGCCATGAGCGCGGCGATCTCGACGCTGATGAACGTGGGCCCGGGCGTGGCCGCCGTGGGGGCCACGGACAACTACGGCTTCTTTGGCGCGCCCAGCCTGCTGGTGCTGTCGCTGCTGATGGCTTTGGGCCGGCTGGAGCTTTTTGCCATCCTGGTGCTGTTCAGCCCGCGGTTCTGGCGCGAGCGGTGAGCGGCCCGGGGGGCCGCGACGGGAGGGCGAGCCATGCGACCGCAGGTCGCACTCCGCCCATGCGACCGCAGGTCGCACTCCGCTAAGCGGTCGAGGCCTCGACACGGGAGGGCGAGACTCTGTCGAGCCACCGACCGACACGGGAGGGCGAGACTCTGTCGAGCCACCGACAGCCCACGGTGTGGACGGACCGAGGGTTGGCACGGTCATTCTGGTCCGGGTACGTTTCCAGCCCCCGCATCGTGTGTTCTGAGATCGGACACCGCGGCTCCGCGTGGCTCGACGGAGTCTCGCCCTCCCGGCTCGACGGAGTCTCGCCCTCCCACGGGCCCCCGGCGGGCCCTAAACTGCCCCCATGCCCGTCACCGACTTCGATACCGTCAACGTCGACCTGCCCCCGATGACCGCGTCCGACGCGTTCTTTCTGCCGCAGGTCTTCAAGGGGCTGGGCACGACGTTGCGCCACATCGTCGGCTCGGTGGGGGGCTCGTCGCGCAAGGGCAACCGCGCGATGGAGTACCCCGAGCAGCGTCGCGAGGACATGCCGGTCGAAGAGGGCGGGATGCACCAGGGCAACTACCGCGGGGTGCACCGCCTGAACCGCGACGAGGACGGCCGCGTGCGCTGCGTGGCCTGCTTCATGTGCGCGACGGCCTGCCCGGCCAACTGCATCCACATCGAGGGCAAGGAATCGCCGTGGGACGACCGCGAGAAGTACCCGGTCAAGTTCGACCTGGACGAGCTGCGCTGCATCTTCTGCGGCATGTGTGAAGAGGCCTGCCCGGTGGACGCGATCGAGCTGACCCAGACCTACGACATCGTGGGCATGTCGCGGCAGGAGATGATCTTCGACAAGGAGAAGCTGCTGGCGGTGTACGACGCGACGGTCGAAGGCAAGCCGATGTAACCGCTCCGCGGCGGGCGGCTCGGCGCCCCGGTCGGGCCCCGCAGAGCCGGGACCCGACCGGACCTTCTCGCCCGCCGCGGGCTGCGCCCGCAATCGGGGCGCCGGGCAATTCTTGATTGCGACCCCACGCCGCGGCCTCTGCGGCCTGCGCCTCCCGCGGCGCAGGCTCCGGGGTCCGGCACCCTTTGTGGGCTTCGCCACAAAGGGTGTCGGCCCCGTCTGTCGCGTCGCTTTCCGCTTCGCCCCGCCCCGCGGGACCGTCGCGGACGAGAAGGCTCGCCCGCGTCTCGGCTTGGCGGGATGCGGGCCATGCGGACGGTCGTCGGTACTCCTGTGAAGTCGCCGGGCCGCTATGCGGCGGCCGCGGCGACGCGGGCCGCCGTCTCCCGACGCTTCACCAGCGTGACTTCATTGCCGGCGTCGTTGTATGTCACCTCGTCCGTGAACGCCTGCATCAGCATGAAGCCGCGGCCAGAGGGGACGACGAACTCCGCGTCGTCGTCGGGGTCGTCCGCTTCGGCGGTCAGCTTCGCGGTGTCGAAGCCCGGCCCCTGGTCGCGGATGGTGATGCGGGCCTGGTCGGGGCTCAGTTCTTCGGTGACCCGGAGTACGCGGTCGCGGAAGGGCGAAGAGACGCGACGCTCCGCGGCGAGGGCGTAGTAGTCGTCGATGCCCCGGCTGCGCAGGGCCGAGTCGAGCTCGAGGTTGCCGTGGTACAGGGCGTTGCTCAGGGCCTCTTCGAGGGCGACGCCCACGCGGGCGCAACCGGCGGAGTCGCTGAGGCTGAACAGCGTCACGCTCTCTTGCAGGCGGGCGACCAGCGGTGGCAGCAGGGCGGGGTCGTTCCCGATCTCAAAGACGCTGGTGCTGCGGGTCAGGGTGCCGAGCAGCCGCCGGCGGGCGGTGTCCTGGTCGGCCTCGCCCAGCAGCCGCGCGGCACTCTCCAGCAGGCCGCGGGCGTTGGCGTCGACCACCGCCAGGCCGGTGGCGCCGTCGGCCACGGCCGCGGCCAGCCCGTCGGCGCAGGCCTCGGGGCGGGCGGTCACAAGCACCGGGCCGCGGCCGCGGGTGGCCGTCAGGTCTTTCAGCAGCACGCCGCGGTCGCGGATCGCCAGTGAGAGCTCGACGGTGACCAGATCGAAGTCGTGGATGGTTGAGCCGTCGAGGGCCGCCAGGGCCTCGGGTGTGGCGGGGGTGACCGACCACCCGCCGGGGGTGCTCAGCTTCGCAGCCAGGGCCGCAGCGCGGTCCGGGTCGTCGGCGGGGTGCACGAGCAGGATCTGGGGCATGGCGTCGGGCTCGGTCCGGGGGCGCGGGGCGGGGCTGCTATCGTCCGCGGGCGCGGCGTGAACCACCTCACGCGTGCGGCGCCGCGGGGTGCGGGTGGGGTTGCGTGGTTTGGGAAGAACGGCGGGGGCTGCATCGCAGAAGGGCCTGCCCTACACTCTGCCGCCACGCGGTCGGCGTCGACGCGCGGTTATCGGCGGACAGCCGATTTCTCGCTGCACTTCCCGACGTCGCACGCCCCCCCCACCCCGATCCCACCGCCCCGAGGCCACCCCGCGATGAAAGCCGCCCTGCTCTACGGAACCTGCACCGGCAAAACCGAAGCCGCCGCCGAACTGATCCGCGACGAGTTTCCCGATGACTTCTTCGACACTTACGACGACATCGCGCAGGTCGGTGCCGAGGGGCTCTCGGGCTACGAGTTCGTGATCTGCGGCGTCCCCACGTGGGACGTGGGCGAGATCCAGTACGACTGGCAGGACGTGATGGACGCCCTGGACACGGTCGACCTGGCCGGCACCAAAGTGGCCATGTTCGGCATGGGCGACCAGGGCGGCTACCCCGACACCTACCAGGACGCCATTGGCATGGTGTACGAGAAGCTGCTGGAGCGCGGCGCCGAAGGTAAAATCGGCTTCACCGAGACCGAAAGCCACGATTTTGAAGCTTCCAAGGGGCTGATCGACGGCAAGTTCTGCGGCCTGGCCCTGGACGACGACTGCCAGCCCGAGCTGACCGAGCAGCGGGTCAAAGACTGGGCCGAGCAGTTGAAAAGCGAGCTGGGGATTGCCTGAGGGCGGCCGCTTTCAAGCAAATCTGTATCCCGCGGCCCGCGCCCGCCGATGGTCGGGTCGGGGGCAATCCAGCGGAAACGCTTCGGACGACGTGGGGGGCTCCCGGCGGTCCCTTGACGACGAAAGACGCATATGGACGTTCAGGGCGTAGCGCACCTTAAATCGGTTCTCGCGGGCCTGGAGAGGTCTCACCGCTACATCGTGCTGATGTACTACGCCGACGAGTTGCAGGTCGAGGAGATCGGGCTGGTGCTCGATCTTCCACGATACCGGGTCCAGGACGTGCTGGACGCGTTCCGGGTCGAGGTGGTGCGACGGGTGACGGCCCCCACCATCTGAAACGGTCGTGTCTCCAGCGTTTGCTGCGTGACGTGTGTCGGCGGGTCGTGTTCCGACGGTTGCGTCCGACAGTCTTTCAACAGCGCGGGGCGGGCACCGTGTGTCGCGGTCGCGGTCTGCGGCCGACCGGGTGGGGCTGGGACAGCAACGAGCGGTCGCCGAATGGACGCTGGCTGCGCGTCGCGCGGGAGGAGCGCCGGCGACACCGCCGGGTGGGTGAGGACGGATGAGCTGAGGCCCTCTGGCCAAATAATCGCAACATGCTTTATAAGAATCGCTTATAAAAATATAGGTTTTACTTCAGGGTTGCGTTGACAGTTTCCGGAGCGAACCGATAGGATGGTGCTTCCAAGGTTCGAAATGCCCTGGCGCGCCTTCGTTTACAGGATCGGAGCCCTGTAGCGGAGGTTTTTTTGTGCGCGTGGTGAGCGAAGGGAAGTCTCCATCGGGCGGTGCGGGACGGCCCACGCGATGTTCTCAACAGATTATCCACGGCTCGGCATCGGCCCGATGCCCACGGGCGAAACCCGCGCCAGACGCGTCTGCCAAACCGGTCGAAGGCTTGCATGTTTGGTTTTCGGACGCTATGCTTTGTTCGGTAAATAGACTGTATCGATCGCAGCCCCGGAATCTCACGCCATGCTCAACACCCACTCCCTGACGCGCTCGCTCGCCGCCCGCGACGGCGTCCGCCTGGTCCGCGAACTGGAACGCAACGGTCTGCCGCTGGGCCCGGTGCTGGCGGCCCGTCTTGCCCCGGGCTGGGTCATCCCGACCGCGCTGGGGTTTCGCCGGCTGCTCGAAGTCAGCCACCGCCCCTCGACGGCCGCCCGGGCGATGCTCGACGAGTTGCTGGACGCCCAGGTCGCGGAGGGTGGGTTCGCCGACCCCCAGGGAGTCGACGCGGCGGTGGTCACGGCGGCGGCCTTGCGGGCGCTGGCCGCGGCGCTGGCCGATCAGCGTTTTGTGGCCGACCGGGACCGGATCGGCGAGGCGGTCGCGCGGGGGGTGGCGGCCCTCCGTCGGGGGCAGGCACCCGACGGCTGGTTCGGGTCCACGGGCGGGTTCACGGGCGGGTCTACGGGCGGGGTCGTCGGCCGGGCCGCTGGTCGGCTCGGTGATCTCGATCGGCGTGCGGCCGGTGCGCTCGTCTGCTGGCTGGTCGGCGACGAGCCGGCCCTCTGCGGCGCTCTCGACGTTCCCGCGCTGGAGGCCGCGTGGCACGGCGGCGGTGAGGCCGGAGCCGCCGGGGTCAGGGGCGGCCACGTGCGCGGCCCGGCCGCCGACCTGGCCGCCGACCTGGCCGCCGACGTGCGCGACCTCTGGAGCCTGGTGCGGGCGTCGATGGGCGGTGCCGCGTCGCACCCCCGGGCGGCGTAGCCGTGCGCGGCGACGCCAAGGCTCCGGTCTGCGGTGGTGGGTGTTTTCGTGGCGTCTTTGTGGCGTCTTCACGGCGTACTTGCGTCGGGGGGTGATCGTGGCGGATCACGCGTTCACACGCTGACACGTCGCGGCGGCGTTTGTGGCGTGCCCCGCGTCGTTGAGGGATGGAGCGTTCCGCGGGATCGTGAGAAAGCCGCTCGTCGGGGCTGCCGCGTGCGACACGGACGGGGGATTGTGGAGCCGGGCCGCCCGAACAGAGCCGCCCGAGGGCGGAGGCGCCCTCGCACACGAGCGGTGGTCCGGAGCCCGGCCGTTTGGTTCGGCGGGCCGGCGGGCCGGCGGGCCGGGGGGCCACGCCGCCGGCTTGCGTGGCCCGGGGGGGGCCGTGACACTGGACGGCTTGAACTTCCTGGCCCATCTCTATCTGGCGGACCCCAGCCCCGAGTCGATGCTGGGCAACTTGCTGCCGGATCTGCACCGCGGGCGGTTGGACACGTCGGTCCTGTCGACCGCCGTTCAGAACGGGGTGATCCGTCACCGCCGGGTCGACGCCTTCACGGACACGCATCCCGTGTTCGAGCGTTCACGGGCCCGGTTGCGGGGCGAGCTCGGGCACTTTGCGGGGGTCGTGGTCGACGTCATTTACGACCACTGCCTGTCGGTCGGGTGGACCCGGTACCACCCGCAGCCCCGCACCGCCTTTCTCGAGGAGGCCTACGCCGGGCTGAGGGGAAGTGCCGGAGTTCTTGCGCCGCGGACCCGCGTGGTGCTGGCCATGCTCTGCGATGAAGATTGGATCACGCCTTACGGGTGCGTCGAGGGCGTTCGTCATACGCTGGTGCGGCTGTCCGCCCGGGTGTTCGAGCGCAGCGGCCGCCGCGTGCGGCTCGAGACCGCCGCAGACGTGCTGGAACGTGAGCCGTCGGGCTTCTTCGATGACTTCTCCGAGTTTTTCCCCGAGCTGATGCATTACGTCGGAATCGATCACCGCGAGGCGCGATGCTGAATCCAATCCTGGATCGAGAAATCCATACCGCTCGGCGTGGGCGGCGCGTTCTCCCGGCCGCCATCGCCTGCGCGGTGGCGTCGTCGGTGGCGCTGGCGCCGGCGCAGACGCCGGGGCCCGATGGGGGCGGGGTGTCTCCGGTTGACTCGCCCGTGCTCCTCGATGGGCTTTCGGCGGAGGCGGCGGCCACGGCCCGCGTCGCGCCGTCGTTCTACTTTGAGAACGACGGAACGTTTCTGCGGCCCAACGACCACACCGACCGGCACTACACCTCCGGGCAGGGGGCAAGCGTGGCGTGGCGGGGGGCCGGGCGGGGGATTGCCGATGGGCTGGGCCTGCCGGCCGGCGACCGCACGGCGTTGGGGCTGGTCCTGGCTCAGCAGATGTTCACCCCCGATGACATCGACGAGCCGCCGCGTCCCGGCGACCGTCCCTACGGCGGCTACCTCTACCTCGGCGGGTTCTGGCAGCGTGAACACCGCGAGGTTTTCGACCAGGTGCAGCTGGATCTGGGGGTGGTGGGGCCGTCGTCGCTGGCCGAGCAGGCCCAGGAGGCGGTCCACGCGTTGAGCTACGCGGAGGATCCGGACTGGAGCCGGCAGCTGCGTGACGAGGTGCAGGTCAACCTCACCCTGCGCCGGAAGTGGCGATTCGACCTGGGCGAGACGGCGCTGGCGGGGCGGCCGATTGACTGGCAGCTGATCCCCCGCGCCGAGCTGGACGTGGGCACGACCTACCGCCGGGTGGCCGCGGGGGCGCTGATCCGTGCGGGCTGCCGGCTGCCCGACGACTTTGGTCCCGGCCGGATCACCGACCTGGCCAGCGAGACGTCCGACGACTTCGTCGACCGGCAGACAGGGGTGAGCGCTTACGTATTCGGCCAGGCCGTGGCCCGCTACGTGGAATGGGACACCTTCCTCGACGGCAGCTATGGGCGAAACCCGAGCCCCTCGGTATCCAAGCAGCCGTGGGTGGGTGAGTTCAGCGGCGGGTTCGCGGTCGAGTGGAAACGCCACCGGATGCACGCGCGCCTGGCCTATATGCAGACCTTCTCGACCCCGACTTTCGAGATGCAGGGCCGCGGCGACACGGTGGGCTCGCTCGCGCTGCGGGTCATCCTGAGTTACTGACCGCCGGACGGCTGGGCGCCCAAGCCCCTCGGCTGATCCTTCGGGGTCCGATTCGCTTTTTCGCTTTGGGAAAAGGGAGTTGGACCCGTCTGGCGTGTGCCCCAAACCGTGGCGGGGCGTTTCGATCAAACTGCACGCCAAACGGGGGCAGGTACCTTTTTTGCAAAGCTGAAAAAGGTACCTGTCCCCTGAAGCCGGCGTCGCGGGTTGTTTAAGAAAAAACCGCCGTTGCGGCTCAGCGTTTGATCCGGGCCGAGCCGCCGGCGGCCACGTGCTCCAGCTCTTTGCGGTTCAGCTGGCTGGTGTCGCCGCGGGTGGACATGATCAACGCGCCGTGGGCCACGCCCAGGTCCACGCAGCGCTGCGGCTCCTGCCCGGTCAGGAAGCCGTAGGTAAAACCGGAGGCGAAGCCGTCTCCGCCGCCGACGCGGTCCTCGATCTCCAGCCGCGGGAAATCCAGGCCCTGGTAGAAGGTGCCGTCGTTCCACATGATTGCCGACCAGTCGTTGATCAGCGCGGTTTTCACGCTGCGGAGCGTGGTGCCCACCACGTGGATGTTCGGGAAGTCGGCCACCACCTTGTTCACCATCGACTTGAACGCGCCGGTGTCCAGATCGGCGTCGGACTCGATGTCCACGCCCTCGACGTGGTAGCCCAGCACCTTCTCGAAATCTTCCTCGTTGCCGATGAGGCAGTCGATGTAGGGCACCAGCGGCTTGGTGGTGGCGATGGCGGTCTCCGAGTCCCAGAGCCGACCGCGGAAGTTCAGATCGTAGGACACGACGGTGCCCGCCTCGTGGGCCGCCTTGACGGCCTCGGCCGCGACCTGGCGGGTGGACTCGGACAGCGCGGTGAAGATGCCGCCGGTGTGCAGCCAGCGCACCCCGCGGGTCTGGAACAGGTGCTTCCAGTCGACCTCGCCGGGCTGGATGCCGGCGGTGGCCGAGTGCCCGCGGTCGTAGAGCGTGGCGGCACCGCGTTTGGACACCCCGACCTCGGTGAAGTTCAGGCCCACGCGGTCCTCGAAACCGAAGCCGTCGTACTCCCGCGTCACCACGTTGGAGACATCGACCCCGGCCGACCGGGCGTGGTTGGCGATGATCGCGCCCATTGGCGAGGTGTTGAGCCCGCCCACCCAACCCGTCCGCAGGCCCAGGCGGGCCAGCGCGTAGGCGACGTTGTACTCGCCGCCGCCGACCGAAACTTCCAGGGTGTTGGCGAACTCGATCCGGCCGTGTCCGGGCGGCGAGAGGCGGAGCATGGACTCGCCCAGCGAGACCAGGTCAAGTTCACATTCGTCGGCGGGGCGGATCTTCAGGGGCATGGGCGGGGTCTCTAAGCGGTGGGCCGGTGGAACAAGCGGCCGAGGGGGGCCGCTTCACGAAACGACCAGTATGGACGCGCTGACGCCGGGAGACAACACAAGGATGCAACGGCCGCTTCGCCGCACGCCGATCAGTGCGTGGCGTGGTCGTGCCCGGCGTGGTCGTGCCCCGCGTGGTCGTCCATGGCGTCCGGGGCCCCCACCAGGTTCAGTTCAAGGTCGTTCGCCAGCGACGTGACCTCCGTGGCCTGAAAGCCCCGCCCTCGGGTTACCTCCAGCCGTATCTGAACCTTGTCGCCGACCTCCAGCCGGTCGATCGCGACCCCCGAAGCGGTCGGAAACGCCATGGTCATCTCTGGCATGGGCGTGGTGACCCCGTCGTGGCCGATGAACGTGGGAATCGCCTCGTGATGCACCATCAAGGCCGACGTGGGGTTGCCCGCCTCGGGTAGCCCCATCACCACCCCGCGGACGCGGTAAATATCGACCTCGGGCGGCTCTTCGGCGCACCCGGCGAGAAGCACGGCGCAGGCAAGGCAAGCGATCAGACAGCGGGGGAACTTCGGCATCGACACAGATCCTTGTGGGGGTGGCGGGGGGGGACGGCGTGAATCGATTCCGGTGACGGATCGCCGTGGTCAGACCAATCGTACCATCGAGTTGGGGGATCTCCGTACCGTGCCGCAGCGGCAGAAGGCCGGCGGCCCGTGCGCCCTCGACCGGCGGCCCGTGCGCCCTCGATTTGAGGCTGAAAGGTGTCGGCACGCTTGCCGGTTGTACCGGATCCGCGGTTCTACCCGACGCCCGGCAGGTTCGGAAGGGTGTCGATTGGTGGACAGGTGGGCAGACACACCGACCCGGATTTCCGCCCACCCGCTCCCGCGTGGGCCTTTGACCCGCGGCTGGGGACAACGTGCGGAGGCTCGGGACACGCCCGGGGCCGGCGGGTGATAACGGGCAGGCCCGCAAAAAATCACGGAGACTCGGGGGCGGCTTGACGCGGCTCAGAAAATCTGGTTCAATAGTCCTCCGCTCGCGACCGGCACCCGCCGGAAACGCCCCGCGGTTCGTTCCCCGAAAAACCTTCCCGGAACGACGGACCCCGAAGAAACTTTTCAACAGTTTCTCAGAGGCCTTGACAGCGAGAATGGCTTCCCTATGATGCCTCGCCCCCCGCCGAACGGCAGGGGGAAAGGGTGTCTGCTCCGGCAGCCATGCAGCGACGGAACAGCCGATCTTTGCGAGAGTTATTCTCTGTGGGGTTCGGTCCGGACGCAGCCGATCTTTGACAAGTGGACAGTTGGGAAATCGCCGCGAGGATGTGCCTCCGTCGGTGGGTTGTCACAGACCCCCGGCGGCGGAAAAATTCCACGCCACGCCACTTCACGGTGCGTGGTTTGGGCACATCTTTGTGGATCGGCACGCGTCATTCACAGGACGCGTGCTTAAAGGATGTGAGTAACCCAAAAAACTCCTCCGGACTCTTAGCCGATCCGGAGGGCAGCGGGGCGAACCCTTGTGGAGGGTCCCGTTGTAATGACCGCCTCGGGCTGTCCGGTAAGCAATAGCAAGCCGGAAGACCGAGGTAACAGGTTCATCTTCTTGAAGACAACTGCCGGAACTCTTTTGAGTTCTGGCTTCACCCGAACACTTTGAGGTTCGGGTACGTCAACAAAATTCAATCGAAGAGTTTGATCCTGGCTCAGATCGAACGCTGGCGGCATGGTTAAAACATGCAAGTCGAACGCGAACGAGTCTTCGGACTTTATTAGAGTGGCGAAAGGGCGAGTAATGTATTTTTAACGTACCTCCAGGCCAGGGATAGCATCGAGAAATCGGTGGTAATACCTGATGACCCCGTAGTGCTGTATGGCACAGCGGGCAAAGGCTTGCCACCTGGAGAGCGGGAAATATCCTATCAGCTTGTTGGTGAGGTAAAAGCTCACCAAGGCGAAGACGGGTAGCGGGTGTGAGAGCACGACCCGCCGCATCGGGACTGAGACACTGCCCGGACTCCTACGGGAGGCTGCAGTAACGAATATTCCGCAATGCGCGAAAGCGTGACGGAGCAATGCCGCGTGCAGGATGAAGCCCCTCGGGGTGTAAACTGCTGTCAGGGTTTAGGAACACAATGACCATACCCAAAGGAAGGACCGGCTAACTCTGTGCCAGCAGCCGCGGTAATACAGAGGGTCCAAGCGTTGATCGGAATCACTGGGCTTAAAGGGTACGCAGGCGGACCGACAAGTATGTTGTGAAATCCCACGGCTCAACCGTGGAATTGCTTCGTAGACTGTCGGTCTTGAGCACGTCAGGGGTCGTCGGAACTCTAGGTGGAGCGGTGAAATGCGTAGATATCTAGAGGAACGCCAAAGGTGAAGACAGACGACTGGGACGTTGCTGACGCTCAGGTACGAAAGCATGGGTAGCGAACGGGATTAGATACCCCGGTAGTCCATGCCCTAAACGATGTGTACTAGTTCGAGGAGGTTTTAACGCCATCTCGGACGGAGCTAAAGTATTAAGTACACCGCCTGGGGAGTACGGTCGCAAGGCTAAAACTCAAAGGAATTGACGGGGACTCACACAAGCGGTGGAGCATGTGGCTTAATTCGAAGCAACGCGAAGAACCTTATCCAGGGTTTGACATGTATGGATTAACTCCCCGAAAGGGGAGCCACACCTTTTAGGTGGAACATACACAGGTGCTGCATGGCTGTCGTCAGCTCGTGCTGTGAAGTGTCGGGTTAAGTCCCTTAACGAGCGAAACCCCTGTCGTTAGTTGCCAGCAAGTAAAGTTGGGGACTCTAACGAGACTGCCGGTGTCAAACCGGAGGAAGGTGGGGATGACGTCAAGTCCTCATGGCCTTTATGCCCTGGGCTGCACACGTGCTACAATGCCACGGACAGAGCGACGCGATACGGTAACGTGGAGCAAATCGCAGAAACCGTGGCCCAGTTCGGATTGTGGTCTGCAACTCGACCACATGAAGTTGGAATCGCTAGTAATCGCGTATCAGCTACGACGCGGTGAATAAGTTCCTGAGTCTTGTACACACCGCCCGTCACGTCATGGGAGCTGGGAGTGCCCGAAGTCGCTTCAATTCAGGAGTGCCTACGGCAAGCTCGGTGACTGGGACGAAGTCGTAACAAGGTAGCCGTAGGGGAACCTGCGGCTGGATCACCTCCTTTCTAAGGGATTTCCTTAGACGTGAAAGCGTCGAACGAAGCGCACCGCTTTGCTGCGTAGGATGTCGGCCTGCGGAGCGATCCGCGTCACGATTCTGTTAACTCACCCTCGCCCGGACCGGTCTTCGGATCAACCCGGATAGTCGCACGGCAACGTGCGGCGAAGGCAATAACCCAACTGTCCGCTTGTCAGCGATCCGCTGCACGAGCTAAACCCCGCGGGCTGTCACCGACAGCCGCGGGGTTTTTCGCGCGCCCGCTGCGCGGGTCGCGGCTCGGCGCCACCCCCACGTCCGCAGAGCCGGACGCGGAGGTGCCTTCTCGACCGCGACGGCCCGTACGGGCCGGGTGGTGCCCCCGCTTCGGCGAAGTAGCAGGCACGCGGACGCGCCCGCTACTTTCAAGGCATGACGACCCTGCGGCGACGGTCCGGCGGAACCCGCCCGCAGGGCGGGCGTGGTGTTGAGCTCGGCGTCGCGGAACGCTCGACGACCCGCCCGCACCTCCCGGGGCGTGGGGGGCCGGAGCCCCCACCGCGGCCGGAAGGTCCGCTTGCGTTTCCGCTTTGGGAAACGCGAGCGGGGCGCCCAGGACGCGACCGCCCGATGGGCGGGCGTAGAATGGATCCCATGACGCAGCGCCAGAGAGATCGCAAGGCAAAGAAGAAGCGCTGGAAGCAGCGCGGCGGGGCGGGCATGGTCCGCAGCGGCGGAGGTCCGGTCCGCGATCCGTCGACCCGCGTGACCGGGCCGCTGGCGACCATCCTGGGGTTGTCGATCGTGGCCGTGGTGGTTGGCGTCGTCGCCCTGCTGATTTTTAACCTCGTCACCTGATCCGGACATGCGGGACCTTCAGACATCGCTCCCCAGTGGCAGCGCGGCGGCGGAGTACGGCTACGACGTGGTGGTGATTGGCGGCTCGATTTCCGGGGCGGCCGCCGCGCTGATGCTGGCCCGAGGCGGGGCGGGCCTGAAGATTCTTGTTGTCGAGGGCAAAGAAACGCTCGGTCGCCGGGTGGGCGAGTCCACCGTCGAGTTGAGCACGTTCTTTTTGACGCGAACGCTGGGGCTGACGCGCTACCTGAACGAGACCCAGGTCACCAAGCAGGGGTTCCGCTTCTGGTTCACCAACGACCACGCGCGCTGCATGAGCTCGTCGACCGAGATGGGGGGACGCTACCACTCGCGGGTCGGGTCGTTTCAGCTGGACCGCGAAGAAGTGGACGCGGAGGTCCTGCGGCGGGCGGTCGAACACGGGGCGGAGCTGTGGCGGCCGGCACGGGTCGTGTCGTTTGCGTTCGTGCCGGGCGGGACGCAGACGCTCGAAGTTCAGATCGGTGACGAGCGGCGGACGGTCCGCACCCGCTGGGTGGTCGACGCGAGCGGGCGGCGTGCGGTCACCGCCCGCGAGCGTGACGCGTGGCGGCCGCGGGAGGGGCACCCGGTCGCCTCGGTGTGGGCGCGGTTTCGCGGGACGCTGGACTTCGATTCTCCCGAGTTGATGGCCGAACACCCCGCGCTGCGGCGCGGCTTCTTCGGCACCCGGCACACGGCGACCAACCACCTGATCGGCGACGGGTGGTGGGCCTGGATCATCCCGCTGAAGAACGGCGACACCTCAATCGGGGTGACGTGGGATGAGCGGTTCTTTTCGTTCCCGGGCCGGGGTCCGGACCGCGACACGCTGGGCGAACGACTGGTGACCGTGCTGCGGTCGCACCCCGTGGGCCAACGGGTGATTGCCGACGCCGAACTGATCGAGGGCGATGTGCACACGTTGCGGAACCTGCCCTACACCTGCGACGACGCGGCCGACGATGGGGTCGTGCAGGTCGGTGACGCGGCGGGGTTCATCGACCCGTTCTACAGCATGGGGCTGGACGCGCTGGCGATGACCGCGACCTCCGCCGTCGGCCTGATCCTGAAGGACCGGGATGGGGCCTGCGTGAAGGACGCGCTGGAGAAACACAACGCCATGCTGCGCGACAGCTACCGCAACTGGTTCGAGGCGATCTACGAGAACAAGTACGCGTACATGGGCGACTTCGAGCTGATGCGGATCGCGTTTTTGAACGACATCGGCCTCTACTACTTCGGCATCGTGATGCCGCCGTACCGGAGCGGTGGCGACGTGATCGCGGACGGCATGTTCCACTCCAAGCCGAGCCGCCCCTTCTTCTGGTTCATCCGCGGGGTGAACCGTCGGCTGGCAACGCTCGCCATGGAGCGGCGCCGCCGCGGCACCTTCGGCCGGAAGAACGCGGGGCGGCGGATGCTGATTCCCGGCTTCGCGTTCGACGTGAGCCTGGCGAAGGCGGCCTGGAAGGTCTTGCGCCTCATGGCGTGGCTGGAACTGACCGAGGGCTGGCGGACATGGTTTCGCCGGCCGGCTGTCTTGGGCCGGGCGGGACACACGACCCCGGCCGCGGCGCGGATGGCGTCGGTGTCGTCCTGACGCGATTCCGAACCGCGGAAACGCGGGTCGCGTAAAATCTTTTGTGGGATGCGATTCGCCTTGGAGTTCCGATGCCGAGATACACGCTGGCCTTTCTTTGTGGCACCCTGGCGGCGACGGCGGCCGCCGACTTGAACCACCGCGACGCGGTGTCGGTGGTCGACGCGCCGGCGGGCATGGTGTGGATCCCGCCCGGGACGTTCGAGATGGGTTCGGACGCCGACTGGGCGTGGTCTAACGAGCGGCCCGCGCACCGCATCGAAACCAGCGGCTTCTGGATCGACGAGACGGAGGTCACCAACGATCAGTTCGCCGCGTTCGTCGCCGCGACGGGCTATGTCACCGTGGCGGAACGCCCGGTCGACTGGGAAGAGCTGAAGACGCAAGTGCCCCCCGGCACCCCCAAGCCGCCGCCGGAGATGCTGCAACCCGGCGCGCTGGTGTTTCGGCCGACGGCCGGGCCCGTTGCGCTGAACCAGCCGGGGCGGTGGTGGCACTGGACCGACGGGGCGGACTGGCAGCACCCCGAGGGGCCGAACAGCGACCTGGACGGCCGGGGAACGCACCCGGTGGTGCACGTGGCCTGGAGCGACGCGGCGGCCTACGCCGCGTGGGCCGGCAAGCGGCTGCCCACCGAGGCGCAGTGGGAGCGGGCCGCCCGCGGCACGACGCAGACGCGCTACACGTGGGGCGACGAGCTGAAGACCGACGCGGTGAACACCTGGACGGGGCAGTTTCCGCACAAAAACACCAAGGAGGACGGCTTCTTCCGCACCGCGCCGGTGAAGAGCTACCCGCCCAACGACTTCGGCGTCTACGAGACCGCGGGCAACGTGTGGGAGTGGTGCCGCGACCTGTACCGCGACGACCGCAACGCGCAGCTGGCGGAGCTGGGCACGCCGGATGATCCGCCGAAGGACCCGCCGCTTCCCGAGACCGCGTCGGACGCGGCCAACCCCGGCGCCGCCACGCGGGTGATCAAGGGCGGGTCGTACCTGTGTCACGTGGACTACTGCGAGAGCTACCGACCCTCGGCGCGGCGTGGCACCACCGCGGACACGGGGCTGAGCCACACGGGCTTCCGCTGTGTGATTGAGCCGGGGGCCGGCTCAAAAGTGAAAAGCGGCTTGACTGGGCCCGCCCTCCGGTCGGACGCTGATGAAAAGTGAAAATCGGAACTGGCGGCGCAAGTCGTTGACAACGATCTTGTTTTTTGGCGGGTTCGCGCTCCCTGGGTGTCGATCGAACCACGCACCGCCGGCCGAGCGTTTCGCAACACCAGCCGTGTTGCCCGCAATGGCGGACCCGGCAGTGGTGCCCGACCGCGGCGCGATCGGGCTGGTGCGCCGCGGCGGCTACCTGCTGGCGGAAGCCCAGATCCACGGGGTTCGTGTGGGGCCGATGCTGATCGACACCGGGGCGTCGCTGGGCGTCGTCGCGCAGGGCGTGGCGGGGCGGCTGAAGCTGGAGAAAACCGGTCGCGGACGCACCGTCGGGGTGGGGGGGTACGAGTGGTTTGACTTTGTCGACGTCGACGGCGTCACGCTGGGCACCGGACCACGCCTGACCCTGCCGGGGGGACGCCGGGCGGCGCTGAACCTCCGCACGTTCGGTGACGCCCTGGGCGTGGGCATCACGGGCGTTGTGGGCTTCAACGAGCTGTCCCCGAACCCGTTCACGCTGGACGCCGCGGCTCAGACGCTGACCGTTCACCGCCCCACGTCGTTCCGCCCGCCCCGCGACGCCGCGCGGGAGCGGCTGGAGATCTACCGCGGGCTGCCGCTGGTGCGGGCCGAGATCCGGTCCGACCGCGGCCCGGTGGTGGTGTGGCTGCTGATCGACTCGGGGGCCGACCGCGCGATCACGCTGCCCGACACGCTGCTGCGCGACCACCCGCGGCTGGCTGCCACGCGCTTCACCGGCCGCGGCCGCACCGTCGGTGTGGGCGGCGGGGTGGACAGCGTGCAGACCTGGCTGGGACGCATCCGGCTGTTCGGGATGAACCTGGAGGGCCTGCCGGTGAGCTTCGAACCCCCGCCGCCGACGCTGAGTTTCGACCAGACCGGGCGGCACATCGGACGGGTGGGGAATCAGCTGCTGCAGCACCTGCGGGTGACGTTTGATGCGGAGCGGGGCTGGGTGTACGCGGCCTGGAGTGCGGCGAAGCCGCATTAAATCCATCACGAGCCGCGACCGTGAGGGAGCGGACCCTCGGCTCAGCCCATCGCCACGGCGAAGAAGGCGCCACGGCGTCGGGCCACGGCGCGGTCTGAGTGTCGTGCAGGGCGCAACGGGCCGGGTCCGCTCCCTCCGCAAAGCCGGACCCCGCCCATGCCTTCTCGACCGCCGCGGGCTGCGCCCGAGGGCGGCTCGGCGCCATGGTCGGGCTCCGCAAAGCCGGAACCCGCCCATGCCTTCTCGACCGCCGCGGGCTGCGCCCGAGGGCGGCTCGGCGCCATGGTCGGGCTCCGCAAAGCCGGAACCCGCCCATGCCTTCTCGACCGCCGCGGGCTGCGCCCGCCGTTCGGGAAGTGAGATGTCCTGGCGCCGTGGCCTCTCGTCAACCTACCCTGCCCCCATGAGCGAACCGCTGCACCGAGCCACCGCCGAAATCGTCATCGTGGGCGCGGGCCCGATCGGGCTCGAACTCGCGGTGGTACTCAAGCACCTGGGCGCGGACTACCTGCACCTCGACGCGGGGCAGGTGGGCGAGACGGTCTGCCGCTACCCGCCGGACACGACGTTTTTTTCGTCACCCGACCGTATCGCGATCGCGGGGGTGCCGCTGCGGCCGCCGGCCCAGGGCAAGGCGACGCGGGAGCAGTACCTCAATTACCTGCACGCGGTGGTGGACCAGTTCGATCTGGCAGTGCGCAGCTTCGAGGCGGTGGAGAAGGTCGTGCGGGTGGGCGACCATTTTCTGCTGACCACCGCACTCGGCGAAGTCACCGCCAAACGCGTGGTGCTGGCGATCGGCGACATGCACCGGCCGCGGATGCTGGAGATTCCCGGCGAGGACCGGGCGCACGTGAGTCACTACTTCGGGGAGGCCCAGCGGCACTTCCGGCGGAAGCTCCTGATTGTGGGCGGCAAGAACTCGGCGGTGGAGGCGGCGCTGCGCTGCCAGCGGGCGGGGGCCGAGGTGGCGATCAGCTACCGCGGGGCGGCGTTCGATGGCGAGGCGATCAAGTACTGGCTGCTGCCGGAGATCAAGGCGCTGATCGAACACGACGCGATCGGGTTTTTCCCCGAGACGGTGCCGGTGCGGATCGACGAGCGGTCGGTGACTCTGGCCGACGCCGAGTCCGACGCCGAGTCCGACGCCGAGTCCGACGCCGATGGCGGCGGCAACGAGCGCACGGTCGACGCGGACGCGGTGCTGCTGCTGACCGGCTACACGCAGGACAAGTCGCTGTTCGAATCCGCGGGCGTGCATCTGGAAGGCCGAAACCGCGGGCCGGTGTACGACCCCGACACAATGATGACCAACGTGCCCGGGCTTTTTGTCGCGGGCACGGGCGCGGCGGGCACGCAGAACGACTTCAAGCTGTTCATCGAGAACAGCCACCCGCACGTGGCGAAGATCGTGCGGGCGCTGACCGGGTGCGACGCGCCGGCGGGTCTGATCAACAACGCGGCGCAGACCTACGGCCTGGCCGAGAGCTGAGCGACCGCGTCATCGCTTGTTCGGATCCGAATACCCGTTGAACCACCCGTTGTCCTCGACGCCATCTTCGTTGAAATCGTCGAGCGCCTCGGTGGACATCGACCCGCCGTGGCCGTCGGCGAAGGCGATCTCGACGGTGTCGTTGCCGCGGGCGAACGGGAGCGAGCGGTCGTCGGCGTTCGGGCCCTCGTAGTAGCCGCCCTTGCCGCTGCCGTTGGCGGACTCGAAGGGCGGGTCCACGACGTAGACGCCCTCGGTGGGGTCGGAGGTGGTGCCGATGGTGTCGGCCACCACCACCGTGTCCGAGGGGTTCTGGATGGAGGTGTCGCGGCGGCGGAACTCGACCGACGCACGCGAGTTGCCCAGGTACTGGTAGTTGTAGCCGTAGCCGCCCCAGAGGTCGAAGCCGTCGGCGGGCGCGGCCCGCGGCACGAACGGGCCGGCGGGCGATTTGGCGGCCCGCAGCGCGGGCACGTCGCAGGTCTGGTGCCAGAACTTTTTGCTCTGCACCGAGGTGTCGACGTCCAGGTGCGGGTTCACGAACACGTCGGTGTTTTCGATATACGGGAAGATGTAATCGGCCCAGCGCGGCTTGTTGCCGTGGGGCCGCACCGCCGAGGGCAGGGCCGAGGACATCCAGGGGTAGCGGCCGTCTTCGTTGACCACGAAGTTGGTCATGGCGATCGAGCCGATCTGCCGGACGTTCGAGAGGCTGCTGAGGTCGCGGGCCGACGTGCGGGCCTTGCCCAGGGCCGGCAGCAGGATGCCGATCAGCAGCGCGATGATGCTGATGACGACGAGCAGTTCGATGAGGGTGAAGGCGCGGGCGGATCGGGGAGGCATGGAGAAGTTCGCCGGGAGGGGTGCGGGAGAGAGAAAAATCGGACGCCGGCACATTAATGAGAATAAGTCGCAGTGTCAAACGGCCGGCGGGGCGTTCTGAGCCGCCCTTCAGAACGGCCCTACAATCGCTCCATGCCCGTTTCGAACCGCACCTATATGGATCACGCCGCGACCAGCTTCCCCAAGCCGCGTGAGGTGATCGAGGCCATGGTGCGGTACCAGACAGAATTGGGGGCATCGCCGGGCCGTGGGGCGTACACCGAGGCGCAAAAGGCCGCCGCCGAGATGCAGACCTGCCGCGAGCGAATCAACACCCTGCTGAACGGCGCGTCGCCGGACCACGTGGTGTTCACGCTGAACACGTCCGACGCGCTCAACCTGGCGATCCGGGGGCTGGTGCGGCCGGGCGACCACGTGGTGACCACCTGGCTGGACCACAACTCGGTGCTGCGCCCGCTCAACGAGCTGGAGCAGCGGGGCGAGATCACGCAGACCCGTGTGCGCTGCGAGCCCGGGACCGGCCTGGTCGACCCCGAGGACATCCGTGCGGCGGTCCGGTCCAACACCCGGCTGATCGCGTGCGTGCACGGCAGCAACGTCACGGGCACGCTGCAGCCGGTACGCGATATCGGCAAGGTCGCCCGCGACTGCGCGGTGCCGCTGCTGGTGGACGCGGCCCAGACGGCGGGTCACGTGCCGATCGACGTGCGGGCCGACGGCATCGACCTGCTGGCGGCGCCGGGGCACAAGGGGTTGCTCGGCCCGCTCGGCACGGGGTTTCTCTACATCCGGCCGGGGGTCGAGAAGATGATGCGCACGGTCCGCGAGGGCGGCACCGGCAGCCGGTCGGACCTGGACGTGCAGCCGGACTTCATGCCCGACCGCTTCGAGTCGGGCAGCCACAACGCGCCGGGCATCCTGGGCCTGAGCGCGGGGGTGAAGTACATCCTCGACCGCGGGGTGGACACGTTGTGGGCGCACGAACAGGCGCTGATCAAGACGATGATCGATGGGCTGGGGCACGCGACACCGGGGCTGACGCTTTACGGGCCGCCGGGGTTGGCAGACCGCTGTGCGGTGTTTTCCGTGCGGATCGAAGGGATCGACGACCCGCTGGCGCTGGCCCACCGGCTTGAACGCGAGTACGGCTTGCTGACGCGGGCGGGCATCCACTGCGCGCCGCTGGCCCACCGCACGATCGGCACCCACGCGGCGGGCGGCACCACGCGGCTGAGCTTCGGCCCGTTCACCACGGTGCAGGACGTGGCGCACGCGTGCGACGCGCTGGCGCAGATCTGCGCGACGGCGGTGGCCAGCGCGGGCGCAACGCGGTAGCTGCGGTTCAATGCAGCGCCATCCTGCGGTATGCGACAGCGTGGCATACGTATCCCTTAAGTTCCTGGGCGGACTGGATCGTGTGCCACTGGCGGCTTGCCCGCCGGTGTCTACAGCCCGCGGAAGCACGGGCAGGCAAGCCGCCAGTGGCACCCCGCAGGAGGCTTGAGAACCAAACGGAATCCGCGTCAGCTGCGGAGTTCATCGCGGATACGCGTGGCGTGAGCGACGCAGCGGCGGGTTTCGGACCGCAGGGCATCGAGCTGCAGACGCATCTCATCCAGATTGTCGTCTTGCGTTGCGCCGCCCAGCTGTTCGCAGCGGGCGGCGAGATCCCGCAGAGCAAAGGCGGTCACCAGGCCCGCGGCCCCCTTCATGGCGTGGGCGGCGGCACCGGCGGCCGCGGCGTCGCCCACCGCCAGCGCGGCATCGAAGGCATCCACCTGCGTGGGCAGGGTCTGCACAAAGCTGTCCAGCGTGGCGGACAGGAAGCCGGCGTTGCCCATGCAGCGTGCGAGGGCGGCCTCGGGGTCTAACGGGTCTAACGGGTCTGACGGGTCTGACCGGTTCACCTGTTCCAACGAGTTCGGCGGGTCCGGCGGGGTGGCCGCCGCGGCCGAGTCGGCGTACCGCCCCAGTGCCGCGACCAACGCCGCGGGGTCGACGGGTTTGTCCAGCCAGCCGGTGACGCCGGCGGTCGTGCCCGCGGCCCGGTCGTCGGCCCCGCCGGCGGCGGTGACCCCGATGACGACGGCGGGCCCGGCCCCGGCCGCGGCTTCGGCGTCGCGGATGGCGCGGGTGGCGGTCCAGCCGTCCATCTCCGGCAGGTGGTAGTCCATGAGCACCAGCCGGTAGCGGGGGCGGTCGCCGTCGAGCCCGCCGAGCCGGCGGACGTAGCGGTCGACCGCGTCCCGGCCGTCGGTCGACACGTTGCAAGACACGCCCCGGCGGCGGAGCAATTCGGCGAGGTACTGCCGGTTGGTGAGGTCGTCTTCGACCAGCAGCACCTCGGCGTCGGGCGACTCGGCAAGGGCCGGATCGGGCAGCGGCACCGCGGCGGTGGCCCCGGCGACGCTCCGCGGCTCGGCAGCGGCCTCGCCGTTGAGCAGGCGGCGGAGCGCGGCCGCGAGTTCGCGGTCGCAGAAGGGCTTGGCGAGGGACCGCGTGGGCCCGGCGCCGGGCGTCGGCGCCGGGCAGGTGACCGGGGTGAGCAGCAGGTGCGGGGTGGGATCGGTGTCGCCGACCGGCTGCGGGGCGCTCGACGCATCGGCACGCACGTGGGTCACCCGCAGGTCGCAGGTCGCCTCCGGACCGACCACCTCGAGTCCCAGCGTCCGCAGGCGTTGGGTCAGGCGGGGCCGGCTGGCCGGATCGGGGTCGGTGAGGCGAACGCGACCGCGGAGCGTGTCGGGGTCGGCCGGCGTCGTCGCGGGCTCGGCCGGCTCCAGGGGCACCGTCACGGTGAAGGTCGAGCCGCGTCCCTCGGCGCTGTCGATGTCGATGCGCCCGCCCATGGCCTCGACCAGCGACCGGGAGATGGAGAGCCCCAGCCCGGTGCCGCCGTAGCGGCGGGTGACCGACGGGTCGGTCTGCACGAAGGGTTCGAAGAGCGTCTGCTGCTTCTCGACGGGGATGCCGATCCCGGTGTCGGTGACCGCGAAACTCAGCCCGCATCCCGCGGCGCCGGCGTCTTCGTGGCCGGCGGCGGAAAGCTCGATTCGCACGCGGCCGGCGTCGGTGAACTTCACCGCGTTGGCCAGCAGGTTGACCAGCACCTGGCGAAGCCGCCCGTTGTCGCCGCGGCACATCGACGGCAGGCCGGGGCCGATCTCGACGTCCAGTTCGAGCCCGGCCCGGTGCGCGTGCAGGGCCATCACCGCCGCCGCCGACCGCACGCAGCGCTCGGGCGAGAAGGGCTCGTGGTCCAGCTCCAGGCGTCCCGCCTCGATCTTGGAGAAGTCCAGCAGACCGTTGATCAGGTCCAGCAGCAGGCCGCTGGAGAAGCGGCATGAGCTCACCAGACTCCGCTGCCGGTCGTCCAGCTCCGTATGGCGGAGCAGTTCGGTCATCCCGATCACCCCGCTCAGCGGTGTCCGCAGCTCGTGGCTCATCGTGGCCAGGAAGGCGCTCTTGGCGCGGTTGGCGGCATCGGCCCGCTCGGCGGCGGTCCGCAGGTCCAGCTGGTTCTGCTTGGCGTCCTCGATATCCAGGCTCATGCCCTGCATGCGAACGGGGCTGCCGTCGGCAGCGTGCTCGACCACGCGGCCGCAGGCGAGGTTCCAGCGGTAGTCCCCATTGCCGTTGCGGATACGGTATTCGGCGCGGTACTCCGCCGACCGGCCGGTGAAGTGCTCGGCCAAGGCGGCCTGGATCGCGGGCATGTCGTCGGGGTGAACCCGGCTGGCGAAGTACGCGAAGGTGTTGGAGTCGCGGGTGCGTCGAAGCCCGAACAGCGTCATCCAGCGGTCGCTGAGGTCCATCACGTCACTCTGGATATTCCACTCCCACTCGCCGCCGTGGGCGGCGTTCAGCCCCATGGCCAGACGCCCGCTCATCTCGAGGGCGCGCTGCTCGGCGTTGACGCGGTCCGAGTCCTCGGTGAAGTTGATCAGCACGCCGGTGATCCGGCCGCGGGCGTCGTGCATGGGTACGCGACTGATGCTCAGCCAGTGCTGATGGCCCGGTGGACCGATCTGCTCCTGCACGTTGAGCAGAGACTCGCCCTGGGTCATCACGTAGTGTTCCTGCGCGTCGAACATGCGGGCGTCTTCCTCGCGCAGGCCAAGGTCCCGCGCGGTCTTGCCGAGACCCTCGTCCAGGGTGCTCAGGCCCTGGAACCTCGCGAAGCCGTCGTTGTAGCCCCGCAGGCGTCCTTCCCGGTCTTTCCAGAGGATGGCGACGGGACTGGCGTCGATGACGCGCTGGGCGAATCCGCGCTCGGCCGACAGCCGCCGCGTCAGCCGCCAGACAAACAGCATGGAGCCCAGTGCGAGCAGGCTGACGACGACGAGGTTTCCGACGCCCCAGTACGCGCTCTCACGCGTGCGCCGGGCCTCCAGCTCGGTGATCCGGTTCTCGAGCGGCGGCCGCAGGCGCTCGATCAGGCCGTTGAGCTCGACCCCCAGCCGCCGGGCCGCCGCGATCGACGGGGGCACGGCGTCGTCGATGTCCGCGGGGGCCGGGTTTGCCGCGCGGGTCCGGTCCAGCGTGCCCAAGGCGTGGTGCAGGGCGTCGAGATCGGCGGGGGTCAGCGTGTCGCTGTTCTCGAGCGTGGCGAGGGCGCTGCGGCACATCGTCCCGGTCTGGCCATCGGTCGAGCCGGGCAGGAGCAGTCCGCGGATCTGGTGTTCGTAGGCGGCGAGGTAGTGAAGCAACGCTTCACGCTCGGCCTGCGCGGTCGCGACGGCCCGATCGAGCGTGTGGGACCGGTGGTTGTTCCAGGCCTGCAGCCCGGCCGCGGCGGCGAAGGCGACCGAGAGCACCGCGGTGGCGATCACCGGGTGGTGGCGTCGGGCGCTCGACACGGCGGCCTTCCGGACCGCGTGCGCGGGTTGGGCCTCGGCCGTGGGGGCCACGTCCGGATCGGTGGCGTCGGGGGGGCTTGGCGTTGGCATTTCGGATCGGGAGGGGAGGGTGGGCGGGGCGCGGCTTGCCTTCAGCGGTGATATATCGGATGGTTCAGGCGGTGGCCGGGGCCCCGGGCTCGGTTTCCGACGGCCGATAAACCGATTGCTTTCCGGTCTTTTTAGGTAAAACCGCAATGAGAGCGCCCGGTTGATTTACGGATGGCGTTTCTTCGTCCGATGATCCTGAGGCAAGCCGTGGGGGTCGCTTCATACACGAAGCAAGGAAAAGACCATGGCCGAAATCCTGATCGTTGACGATCTCCAGATGTTCCGTGAGCCGGTGGCCGACGCGCTGCGGCAGCGGGGCTACACCGTGACCGTGGCGGGCGACGGCCGCCAGTGCCTGGACGCGGTGCAGCGGCGGGTCCCCGACCTGGTGCTGCTGGACGTGTCGATGCCGGTGCTGGGCGGGGTGGACACGCTGCTGGCCTTGCGGAGCGAGCCGCGGTCGTCGCACCTGCCGGTGATCATGCTGACCGACGCCGCCGAACGCGACATGATCCTCAAGGCGGGCAAGCTGGGCATCAGCGGCTACGTGCTGAAGTCTTCTTTCTCGCTGAAGACGCTGCTGGGGCGGATCGACGACTCGCTCGACGGCCGCGAGATGGAGGTCGAACTGGACAGGTTGGGAGTGATCGAGGCCCCCAGGAGCCTGGGCGGCGCGGCCTAGCCGCGTCGCGGCTCGGCACCAAGGTTGCGTCCGCCAAGCCGAACGCAGCCCTGCCTGCTCGACCGCGGCGGGCGAAGCCCGCAAAGACCTGCTGAGCGGCGGGGCGGTGCCGCGGCTTCGGGAGGGGGGTCAGATTCGGTTCGACGGGTCGCCACGACATGCCCGTGAGAAGCGGCTGATCTCAGTGAAAATCGCGTGAGCGCACCGCGACGCCCGCGGGTGCCGGCACGCCGCGCAGGCGGCTGACCAGCACGTGCACCACCGGGCCCTTGCGCTCGACGCGGCCGTCGGCGATGACCAGCGGCTCGTGCAGGGCGGCGCGGCGGTCGCGCTCGAAGATGGCCGGGCGCACGATCAGGTTGGCGATGCCCGTTTCGTCTTCGAGGGTGACGAACATGACCCCCGACGCGGTGCCGGGGCGTTGCCGCATGAGCACCAGGCCCGCGACCCGCACACGGCGGTGGCGGGGGCAGGCTTTCTCGTCGTGCAGGTCGGCGTTGGGCCGGACCCGCATCGTCGCCAGCTTTTTCCGCAAAAACGACACGGGGTGGGCCTTGAGCGACAGGCCGGTGGCGCCGTAGTCCTGGGCCACTTGGACCGCGGCGGGGACGGGGGGCAGGAAAGGCGATTTCAGATTTTTGATTTCAGATTTCAGATTGCCGGAGAAAGCGGCGGGGGGGATCACGCGGACCTGCGGCGCGTCGAACAGCGGCAGGGGGGTGTCTCTGAGTTTTTGGGCCTGCCAGCGCGCGCCCTGGCGGTCGAGCCCCAGGCTGGTGAAGGCGTCGGCGCTGGCCAGCGCGCGGACGGCGCCGACGGGGATGCCGCTGGCCCGCCAGAGGTGCTCGACGCTGGTGAAGCCGCGGTCCGGCGATCCCAGTAGCGCAGCGGCGCGGGCCACGGCCTGGGCGTGGACTTGCTGCAGGCCTTTGACGCGGCGCAGGCCCAGGCGGATGGCGGGACGGGCTTCCAGCCTGCCTTCAGTGAGGGATTGCAAATCCGAAGGTGGACAACGCGAAGGATCCGCCTCCGGCGGGTCTTTGAGGGCAGACTGGAAGCCTGCCCCACCGGGTCCAAGGGCAGATCGGGCGTTTCTTTCGGCCGGCTCCAACGTGCAGTCCCACGCGCTGAAGTTTACGTCCACCGGCCGCACGGCGATGCCGTGTTCCTGCGCATCGCGGACCAGCTGGGCGGGCGCGTAGAAGCCCATGGGCTGGCTGTTGAGCAGCGAACAGGTAAACGCCGCGGGGTAGTGGCATTTCAGCCAGGCAGACACGTAGACGATCAGCGCGAAGCTGGCGGCGTGGCTCTCGGGAAAGCCGTACTCGCTGAAGCCCTTGATCTGCTCGAAGCAGCGCTCGGCAAACTCTTTTTCGTAGCCGCGCTCCCGCATGCCGTCGATGATCCGGGCGCCGTAGCGGTAGATCAGGTTGCCCTTGCGCTTCCACGCGGCCATCGCCCGACGCAGACCGTCGGCCTCACCCGGAGTGAATCCTGCGGCGACGATGGCCAGCTGCATGGCCTGCTCCTGGAACAGCGGGACGCCGAGGGTTTTCTTCAGCACCCGTTCGACGTCGGGGCTGGGGTAGTCCACGTCTTCTTCCTTGTTCCGCCGCCGCAGGTAGGGGTGCACCATGCCGCCCTGGATCGGGCCGGGACGCACGATGGCGACCTCGATAACCAGGTCGTAGAACGTGGCGGGCTTCAGCCGCGGCAGCATGGTCATCTGCGCGCGGCTCTCGATCTGGAACACGCCCACGGTGTCGGCCCTGGAGATCATCGCGTAGGTCGCGGGGTCTTCGGGCGGGACCTCGTGGAAGGCCAGCCGCCGGCCGTGGTGCTGGGCGACCAGGTCGAGCGTCTTGCGCACCGCGGTGAGCATGCCCAGGGCCAGCAGGTCGATCTTGAGCATGCCCAGGGCGTCCAGGTCGTCCTTGTCCCACTCGATGACGGTGCGGTCGGCCATCGCGGCGTTCTCGATGGGCACGGTCTCGCTGAGCGGGCGCTGGGTGAGCACGAAGCCGCCCACGTGCTGGGAGAGGTGCCGCGGGAAGCCCAGGATCTGGCGGGTGAGCACGCGCAGGCGGCGGATGACCGGGGCGTCGGGGGCCACGCCCAGCGCGCGGTAGCGCTCGGCGGCGGTGTCCGGTTCCTTCTCGAACCAGCAGCGGTCCTTGGCCAGCCGGTCGACCAGGTCGGCCGACAGGCCCAGGGCCTTGCCCACCTCGCGCACGGCGCTGCGGGCGCGATAGGTCACCACCTCGGCGGTGAGGGCGGCGCGGTGGCGGCCGTACCGCGCGTAGAGGTACTGCATGACCTCTTCGCGTCGCTCGTGCTCGAAGTCCAGGTCGATGTCCGGCGGCTCGTCGCGCTCTTTGCTGATGAAGCGCTCGAACAAGAGGTCGATGCGGGTGGGGTCGACCGCGGTGACGCCCAGGCAGTAGCACACCGCGGAGTTGGCGGCGGCCCCGCGGCCCTGGCACAGGATGCCGCGGCGGCGGGCGAAGGCGACGATGTCCTGCACGGTGAGGAAGTAGTGGGGGTAGTTCAGCTCGGCGATGAGCTTCAACTCGTGCTCGATGAGCTTGCGAACGTGGTCCGGTACGCCGCCGGGGTAGCGCTCGCGGGCGCCGGCCTCGGTCAGGTCACGCAGGTGCTCGTCGGCGGTGCGGCCGGGGGGGCAGGTCTCGTGGGGGTACTCGTACTTAAGCTGGTCGAGGCTGAAGGCCGCGGCGCGTGCGAGGACCTCGGCGGCGCGTGCGCACGCGCCGGGGTGATTGCGGAACATCCGGTGCATCTCGGCCGGGGCTTTGAGGTGGCGCTCGGCGTTGGGATCCAGCCGCCGCCCGGCGCGGTCCAGCGTGCAGCCGTGGCGGATGCAGCACAAGACGTCGTGCAGCGGCTTGCGAACCGGGTCGTGGTAGTGCACGCGGTTGGTGGCGGCCAGGGGCACGCCCAGCCGCCGGGCCAGCAGTGCGTGCAGCGCGGCCTGGGTGGCGTCGTCGGGGCCGTAGCGGAAGGCGGTCGCGACCGACAGGCGGTCGTCGTCGAAGGCGTCGGCCAGCGCCTCGCACGCGTTGATCTGGCGTTCGTTGAAGGGCGCTTCGTACGGCCCGGCGGGCGGCACCAGCACCGCCAGCAGCCCGGCCTGGTGGTCGATCAGGTCGCTCAGCGCCAGGTCGCAGTTTCCCTTGGTGGTGCGTCGTTTGCCGACGGTCAGCAGGGCGCACAGGCGGCCGTACGCCGCGCGGTCGGTGGGATAGACCAGCACCTCCAGCCGCGGCGCGTCGTCGCCGGGGGCCGCGACCGACAGCACCAGCCGGCAGCCGACGGCGAAGGGCAGGCCGGCTTCTTTCGCCGCGGCGTGGGCCCGCACGACGCCGGCCAGGCTGTGGCGGTCGGTGACCGCCAGCCCGCGGTGACCCAGTTCGGCGGCGCGGCGCACCAGCTCGTCGGGGTGGCTGGCCCCGGTGAGGAAGGTGAAGTTGGTGACGCAGTCGAGCTCGGCGTAGGGGTGGTCGGGGTCGGGGGTGTACGCGGGCGCGGCGTCGCCGGCCGGGTCGGGCGGGGCCTTGGCGGGGTGGAGCACGGGTTTGGGGTTGGTGGGGTCGGGCATGGCGAAATCAGGTGTGGATGTTTTGGCTATGGGGCAGGGCGAGCCTCTGGCGAGCCGCGACGTCCCAAGGGACACGCGGCTCGCCAGAGGCTCGCCCTGCCAAAAGGCAAGAAAGACGCCCTTACCCCCATCGCCCGTGGACAAACCAGCGGGGGGCGGGGCCGTGCGTTTCCAGCTGCCGGTACACCCACCACCAGCGGCCGGTGTGGTCCTGGATGCGGAAGTAGTCGCGGGTGGCGGGGGTCAGGCGGTCGTCGTCCCACCAGGCGCAGGCCAGGCGTTCGGGGCCGAGGGTGGTGCGGATGTTCAGGGTCTGGCGGTCCCAGGTCAGGCGGCGCAGCGGGCCATCGGGGGTGACGGCGATCACATCGACCGGGCGCGGCGTGTCGAGCAGCAGGGGCGGACGGGGCGGTGATGCCGGTGGTGAACAACTCGAAGGACCCGCCTCCGGCGGTGCTTTGCGGACAGGCTGGAAGCCCGCCCCACCGGCCCAGGTCACCGCACGCTCGGGGAGGTGGGTATCGGCGAGTTCGGCGCGGCGCACGGCGTGGGGGCCCAGGCGGTTTTCGAGCACGTCGATCGCGGCGGCCAGTTCACGGGCCACGTCGGCGGACTGGCTTTCTCGCCCCCGGCTCGGGTCGATCGCGCGGTGGCCGTGCTGCCGGTGCACCAGCCGGCCCGCCCGCGTGGCGGTGAGGATGAGCGACAGCACGCCGTAGCCCAGGTGCGCGCGTTCGAGCGGCGGCCGCAGCAGCCCCCACAGGTGGCGCGGGTCGCGGCAGAAGCGGCTGACCGAGACGGTGACCGGCCACGGGTCGCAGTCGCTGCGCTTCAGCACCAGGTCGATGCGGCGGGCGCCCGACTCGCGGGCCCGCAGGCGTTCGCACAGCGTGTCGAGCAGTCCGCGGGCGGCGTGTTCGATCGCTTCTTGTTGTTTGACCGGCCCGTCGAAGCGGCGCTCGACCGCCACCGGGTCGATCGGGCGCTCGGGGGTGAGCGTCTCGATGGCGTGGCCGCGCAGGCGGTCGAGCTGCCGGACCAGTTCGGGGCCGAAGCGGGCGGGCAGCGATCGGCGGGGCAGGGCGGCGACCTGGCCGATCGTGGTGACGCCCAGCGGGGCAAAGGCGGCGCGGGCGTCGGGCGGCATCCGCAGGCCCCGCAGCGGCAGGTCGGCCACCGCGGCGTCGATGCCGCCCTCGGGCACGAGCGTGACGGCATCGAGGCCGAAACGGGCCACCGCCCACGCGCAGCCCCAGGTGGGGGCGACGGCGACGCGGGCGCTGAAGCCCAGTTCGGTGACGGCGTCGAGCAGCGTCCGCAGCAACGCGCCCTCGCCGCCGTAGAGCCGGGCGCAGCCGGTGGCGTCGGCCAACAGGCCGGGGAGGCGGTCGCCCTCATCCGGTTCGTCCCCGTCGGGGTCGGGCTCGACGCACGGCACGACGCGGTGGGCCCACGCGGCGAGGCGCCGCAGGGCGCGTGCGTCGGTGTCGGGATCGTGGTCCTGCAGCACAGGTGCGCGGGGCGACAGCAGCGCCCGGGCGTGGCCCAGGCTCATGCCGCAAGCCACCCCCGCGCGCTGCGCGGCGTCGTCGGCGTGGGCGACTCGGGGCGGGCCCGCGCCGCGGCGGACCAGCAGCAGCGGGGGGTCAGGCGCTGCGCCGGTCGGGGTCGGTGGCTTCGCTTCCGGGGCACGTCGGCGTTGCGCCCGCCGCACGCGGTCGATCGGCCATCGGGTCAGGTACAGCGACAAGGCCCTGGGCATGATTCCACTCCACGTCGAAAACAAAAACGGGCCGTCCGTGGGCGGAAGAACTCAGCGTGGCCGCGGCGTCCTTGCGGCGGAGGCATTCGACCCGCCACCGCGGGCCCGGGGGGGCGGAGGCAAGCGGGGCGGAGGCAAGCGGGGCGGAGGCAAGCGGAGCGGAGGCAAGCGGGGCGGGCCCCGCAAGGCCGGAAGGCTGCGGCGTCACGGCCCAGCGGTAGTGCGCCGCCGACGGCGCCCGCTCGTTTTCGTTCCGCCACAGCAGGGCCAGCGCGTCGCCGGCCTCGGCCGCCAGCTGCAGCCGGCGCGAGGCCGCGGCGTTCAGGCCCCGGCCGTCGGCCACCACCGCGGCGGCGGCGGGGCTGCGCAGCAACAGGTCGGTGGCCCACACGCGCGTGGCGGGGTCGCGGCGCGGGGCGTTCACGAACACGCTGCGGGCCCTCAGGCCGTCGGGCAGCGCCGCGGCCCAGGGCCAGCAGGCCGGACCCACCCAGAACACCGCGCCGGGGTGCCCGTCGGCGGCTTCCCGCGCGGCGGCGGCCCATAAACTCTGGGGTGGGGCCTCGGACAACCACTCGTGCAGGGCCCGGCGCGGCAGGGGCAGGCCGGCGGGTTCGTCGGCGTTCAACGAGCCGCGACCGTCAGGGAGCGGACCCTGATGAAAGGGGCAGTTTTCGCCGACCTCAAGCCGCGGGTCCGCTTCCTCACGGGCGCGGCTCGTTGAACGCCGACGCCCGATCCACACCGGCCCGGGCCGGTCGCCGCGGCCGATGGCGGCGTGCGCGTCGGCGGCCTGCTCCAGCAGGGCGGTCAGGCGGGCGATCGTGTCGGGGCGGGGAGAGCGGATCATGGTGCGGATTATGTTAGGTATCCGCGCGCCGCCGTTTTGTCAACGGCGGGCGGAAAAACCGCCCGGAAAAACCGCCGCCGACACAGTGTCGTGCCGCCTTTTGCGTAACCCCTTTACGCCGCGTCTCTCACGGCCGTGTTTTGCTTGCCCGCCTGCCGTTCCGGAAGATGTTCCCGATGCCGTTTGCCCGCTCCGGCCGTTTGATTGCGGATCGGCGCCGAGCCCGCGTTTCGCAGAGCCGAAGCGCGGGCTCGCCTTCTCGACCGCCGCGGGCTGCGCCCGCCCAACGCGGCGACGTGTCGGTTACGGGAGAGGCTTTCACACCCACTCCCGTCATTCCCGGGCAGGCGCGAATCCAGGCGCCCGTAGCGTTGGCATGGCCGCAACGGTGAGGTGCAAGGGGACGCGCTGGATCCCCGCCTGCGCGGGAACGACGGAGGGGGGTGCGGAGGTTCAGGGTGACCCGCCGGTCAGGATACGCTGCGGCTGCGCCGAAACCAAGGGTTCAAACCCCTTCCTGCGAGTGCACTGCGTCAGCGCAGAAAAAAACCGAGTCGCGTTGGACTCGGTTCTCTAGCGGAGAGGAAGGGATTCGAACCCTTGGTACGCTTGCGCGCACACACGAATTCCAGTCGTGCGCCTTAAACCGCTCAGCCACCTCTCCGGGTGGGGCCGCACAGATTAAACCATCCCCCGCCCGCCTGCCACAGGCCGCGGACGAGGCCGGGCCTTGGCGTTCAGCCCTTCAGCCCGCTCGCCGCCCCGGTATCGACGAAGTACCGCTGGGCGGCGAAAAACAGCGCGATGCAGGGGAGCATGGTGATGAAGCTGGCGGCCATCAGCAGCTGCACGTCACTCACGCCGTCCTGGCCATTGAAGGCGTTGAGGGCCAGGGCGAGCGTCCGGTTCTCGGGGCTGTTGAGGTAGATCAGCGGGCCCATGAAGTCGTTCCACGCGTACATGAACGTGTAGATCGCCACGATCGCAATCATGGGCAGGGTGATATGGAAGAACTGCTTGATCTTGCCCGCGCCGTCGATGCGGGCGGCTTCGTAAAGCGATCCGGGGATGCCCTTCAAACCGGCGAGGTAGATGACCATGCCGGCCCCCACGCCCCACAGCGCCATCAGCACGAACGCGGGGATGGCGAAGGCCTCGGCGTCAGCACCGAACCAGTCGGGCGCGGACAGCCCGAAGGGATTCAGCACGACGTTCAGCGCGCGGTTGAGCACGCCCTTGTCGGGGTCGAAGACCATGACCCAAAGCGTGGCGAGCGCGACGCCGGAGACGACCGACGGCACGAAGTAGAGCGTGCGGAGGATCGCGATGCCGCGGATCGCCTGGTTCATGAGCACCGCGACGAGCACCGCGGCGACCTGCCCACCGGCACGCGGCACGGTGCGGCCGGGCGTTGCCGCGTCAGATCGTCGTGGCGGACACGACGTAAGATCGGCGCTGTGCCCATCTCGCCGCGACCGGACCCCCTGCGTGACCGACTGCCCACCCGAACCCGCCGATGCCGCTGCCGACGCCTCCGCGTGGGAGGGCTACGTTGTGGTCGACAAGCCGATTGGCCTCAGCTCGATGGACGTCGTGCGTCGCGTGCGCTGGTCGGCCTCGCGGGGGCGGGGGGGCGGAGACGGCCGTATCAAGAAAACCAAGTGCGGCCACGCCGGCACCCTCGACCCGCTGGCCACGGGCGTGGTCATCTGCTGCGTAGGCAAAGCCACCAAAACCATCGACCGCTTCATGGGCTTGACCAAGCGCTACGTCGCACAGGTCGATCTCACCGCTTTCACCACCACCGAAGACCGCGAGGGCGAGCGGACCGAGGTGGTCCCCGCTCGGGGCAAGCCCACGCGCCACGACGTCGTCGCCGCCTGCGTGGCCTTTGTGGGAGAATCGGTCGAGCAGGTGCCGCCGCGTTTCTCCGCCATCCACGTGAACGGGCACCGGGCCTATGCGCTGGCCCGCGCCGGCGAAGATGTGAAGATGAAGCCGCGTTTCGTCCGCATCGATGCGGTGGAGCTGCTGGACTACGCCTGGCCGCTGGCCACGATCGAAGTGACCTGCGGCAAGGGCACCTACATCCGCAGCCTGGGCCGCGACCTGGGCGTTTCGCTCGGCACCGGCGGCCACCTCGCCGCCCTGCGCCGCACCGCGATCGGCCCCTTCACGGTGGACGACGCCTTCCCGCTGGACCGGTACGGCAAGGTCCCGATGGACCACGCGGACCTGCGCCCGGTGCCCGAGACGTTCTGAAACGGATGCACGGCACCGATCGTGCGTTGACCGGCGGTAAAACCCTGCCTACACCGCCCGCGGGCCCCGGGTGCGGCCGGCGGCTCCACCGATGATCGCGGCCACGGCGCTGGCGATCAGGATGATCCAGGACCAGCGGTCCAGCCCGCCCAGGAAGTGGCGGGTGGCGGTGCCGGGGGACACCCCTGCCCCTGCGGTCGCGGCCGCGGCGCCAGCGGGCGCGGTGCGCCTGGTCGCGGCGGGCGGCGTCGCGGCGGGGACCGCTTCCGCCTCGGCGTCCAGCGCTGCTTCGGGCTGCACGGTGTCGATGGCAGGAACGGGCGATTCCACCGCCGGGGCCACGGCCCGGGCCGCGGGCTGGCTCGTGCCGCTGATCCGAGCGTTGTTGATCGCCAGGCCCGACGTCAACACGGTGATTACCCAGATGCCCAGCACCGCGGCCAGCACCCAGGTGACCAGGCCCCGCAGGGCTCCGCTGCCCGCCGACGCCGGGCCGGCGAGCCGGCTGGTGGTCCACCCGCCGATGAAAAGCGCGATCGTGGCGACCGCGACGTGCCACACCCCGTCGTTGACGTTCAGACCCTCGCCCGAGGTGAACGTGTCGAAATCGTAGAGACCGACCGCCACGCCCAGGATGCTGAACAGGAGGGTGATGGAGGCGCCGATGATCGCACCCGCAAAGACCGCGGCGGGTCCGAGCCGCAGCCCGGATCGGGTTGGCAGCGGGGCGGCGGCAGAACCTGCGGCGGCGGCGGGATGACCGGTGGCGGGGGGGGTGTCCATGGTTGAGCCTCTGTAATGGTGAAGTCAGATCGGTCGTGAGTTTATAGCACGAACACGGGTCATCACGCGGCGTTGACGGTTTTATGCCCCGTTGACGGTTTTATGCCGCTGAGTCCCGGCAGGGGGTCCCGGGCCGCACCGCAGATCGATCCACAGCCAACTCTGGACAGCGCCCTGCCGCGTCGCGTCGGCAAGCGCGTGCCCCGGGGGCATCTTGAAGCGTCGCACCCATAACCCCGCGAGCCGGTCAGTCTCGGTGTGCATCGGCACCACGCCGGTCACGCGGGCCGATGAAATCGTCAAGCGATGAGCCGAAGCCGCGGACTCGAGCGGGGCCGGGATGGTGAATCCAATCTCGCAACCTGTGGTCGCGGCCGTGGTGTCCGCGTCAAGGCCTGCACCTCGCGGGCGAGCGGTCGGAGAAGGCTGCTAGGTCTCCGCCGGGAAGTCCGTCACTCCCGACGTCTTCCCCGCCCACCCCATTATCACCAGCCCCACCTCGTAAAGCAGGTACAGCGGGATGGCCAGCACGAACATGCTGGTGAGGTCCGTCGGCGTGAGCAGCGCCCCGGCGGCAAACGCGGCGAACAGCGCGTACTTGCGGAAGGGGGCGAGGGTCCTGGCTTCGACCAGCCCGCTCCACCCGGCGACGAGCATGACCACGGGCAGCTGGAAGGCGATGCAGACGCCGAGCATCATGTTGGCAGCGAACTTGACGAAGGCGCCAAGCTCGACCCGGGGGGTGAGCAGGTTGTCACGCTCCAGCGCGATGCTGCGGACGCTGTCACCCACCAGGATCTTGATCTTGCCGTCGCGGGCGTTGACCCACATGCCGCCGTGGGGGATGTCGTCGGGGTCAACGGTGAAGACGGGCAACGCGGGTGCGGTGACGCCGGGGCCCTCGTCGGTGGGGGTGAGGGGAGCCTGGCGGGTGTATCCCTTCAGCAGCAGGCCGGTGAGGGCGTTGGGGCTGCCGGCGTCGATGGGGGGGTACTTGGTGGCGAAGTTCAGGAAGAAAAGCAGGCTGACGGGCAGCAGCAGGTAGTAGGTGAAGGCGACGCCGAGCGCGACCATGACGGTGCTGAAGGGGGCGAGCAGGTGGGCGGCACGGCGCTCGTGCCGGTAGAGCCCGCCGGCGACGAATCGCCAGGCCTGGAAGAGGATCCACGGGGCGGCGAGCAGCACGGCGGCGATGAGGCACACGGGCAGGTACACGCTGGTGAATCCGGCGGTGGGTTCGAGCGTCTGCGTGCCGGGGGCGAAGCCCATGGCGCCCTGGGCCTGGATAAGGGGCCGGGCGAGCCAGGCGATGAGGGTGAAGCCGAAGTAGAAGGTAAGCAGGGCCGCGAGCACGACGCCGGCGAGCGACCAGAGGATGCGGCGGCGGAGCTCTTCAAGGTGATCGCCCAGGGGCATCGCGATCAGGCTGGAGTCGTCGGGCTGGTCGAGGGGCATGTTGAAGTACGAAGTTCGAAGTTGGAAGTACGAAGTATGAAGGATTCCGGGTGGCGGCGCAGTTTCGACGTTCGTCACTTCGAACTTCGAACTTCGAACTTTCCTAGACGATCACCATCGCGTCGCCGAAGGAGTAGAAGCGGTAGCCGGCGCGCACGGCCTGGTCGTACCACGCGAGCAGCTGATCGACACCGACGCCGGGCAGCGCGGCGACCAGCGCGAGCAGGGTGCTCTGGGGAAGGTGGAAGTTGGTGAGCAGGGCGTCGGTGTGTTGCCAGACGAAGTCGCCCGACGCCACGCGGTCGGGGGTGATGAAGAGGTGCGTCTCGCACGCAAAGTCGTTGCCGTGCTCGTGCTCGCGCGGCAGCGACTCAATCGCCCGCACGGTGGTGGTGCCGACGGCGAGGACCTTCTTGCCGGCGGCCCGGGTGTCGGCGAGCGCAGCCCGCGTGGCGGCCGGCACGCGGAGGGTCTCGCCGTGGATGGGGTGGTCTTCGAGGGTTTCGGTGCGGACCGGGGCGAAGGTGCCGGGGCCGATGTCGAGGGTGACGTGGGCGTGGCGGACGTCCTGGTGCGAGAGCGTGTCGAGCAAGTGGGAGGTGAGGTGCAGGCCGGCGGTGGGGGCCGCGACGGAGCGGGGGGCGTCGGCTTCGTCCGCGCCGACGATCGGTTTTGAAAAGACGGTGTTGTAGCGGGCGAAGTCTTCCGGGCGTTCGTCGGGCAGGCCCGTTCGCCGGCGTTGGGCGAGCAGGTAGGGCGGCAGGGGGGTGAGGCCCGCGGCGTCGAGGACGGCGGGGGTGTCGGCGGGGCCTTCGAGGGTGGCGGTCCAGCGGGCTTCGGCGTCGCGTTCTTGCAGAAGCAGCGTGCGGTCGGGGCCAAGCGTGATGCGTTCCCCGGGTTGCAGCCGCCCGCCGGATTCGAGCAGCACGGTCCAGCGGCGGCCGGTGTGGGCGAGCAGCAGGCCGCCGACGCGGCCGCCGGTGGCCGCGCGGGTGCCCCGGAGCCGGGCGCGGAGCACGCGGGTGTGGTTCTTGACCATGAGGTCGCCCGACGCCAGCACGCCGAGCTGCGGCAGGTCGCGGACGTGGGCGTGCTCCACGGCTCCGCCGCGCCGGCAGACCATGAGCCGAGCGGCGTCGCGCGGCTCGGCGGGGACGGCGGCGATCTGCGCGTCGGGCAGGTGGAAGTCGAGGGAGGCGGTCTGCATAAGAGAATGCTTGGTCGAGAGGCCGAGAGGTCGAGAGGTCGAGAGTTATAGGTCCATCCGGGAGGCGCCACGTGCGTTTCGCCGGGGCGGGCCGGTACGCTGAAGCGATGGGCCGACGCCCCTATCAACCCGCCGGTCCCGGACGCGACACGCTGGCGGCGTGGCGTCGTCGCCGCACCCGGCGGGTGGTGGCGGTCGCGGCGGGTGCGGTGCTGGCCGCGGCCGGGCTGGGGGCGGCCGACCGGGCGGGCAGGTTCGGGGTGACGGGGGCCGACCGCGGGGCGTTGGAGGGGCGCTGGCGGGCCGTTGACGCCGTGGACGTTGTCGACGGACTCGGGCCGGTGCTGCGTTTGGCGGGCGGGGTTGACGTCGGGCTTCTGGGGCTGGCTTCCGCCGCGGGACACGGGCCGGCGGCGGCGGACGCGGTGCGGGGGTGGATCGGCGGCGGTCGGGTGCGGGTCCGTTTCCCGCGTGGGGGCACGCGTGACGCGGCGGGGCGGCGGGTGGCCCGCGTCGAGACGGCGGGCGGCGTGGTGCTGAACGAGGCTCTTCTGATCGCGGGCCTGGCCCGGCCCCGGCGGGCGGCGACCCACCCCGACGCGGAACGGTACGTGCTGCTGGCGCGGCAGGCCCGGGATGACGCGGAGCGGGCGGCGGCGGTGGCGGCAGAAGCGGTGGCCGAGCCGCGGGGTGCGGGGCTAGAATTGCGTCCTTGATTCGATGGTTCGAATCCACCCCGGCCCCGCCCGCGGCGCGAAAGTGGGATGGGCGTCCCGCCCGTCATCAACGTCCTGCCGGAGGCAGATCCTTCACGTTGTGCGACCCGGGCAACATCGTTTCCCTGCCCCGCTCCCCCACACCCCCACACCGCCAGCCCCCCCGGGACCGACCCATGATCCTGCCCAACCCGCCCGGCTCTTCCCCGTCCGGTGGCGCACCAAATGGCTCAAGCGCCCGCCGCGACGCGCTGCCCGCCGACGCGCGGCGGCAGATGATCGACGAAACGAGCGCGTTCCTGACCTGGGCGCTGGCCAAGGAGCGCGGGCTGCCGCGGATCCCCCGGCGGGCGGTGGGGGGCGGCGGGTTCGGCGGCGGGTTCGGCCGCCTGGTGATGTCGCGTCCGCTGGCCCGCACGGTGGCGCTGCACTTCTGGGGCCGGGCGTTCGATCTTCTGGGACGCGGCAGGTAAGCTCGTCCGCGCCGCGGAACGTTCGCGGGTCTCGACCGTCGGCGCGCGGCCGCCGATACGCCCCGTCTCACGTCTGCATTGAAACGACCGACCATGAGTGTGAAAGCGACCATCGCCACCGGTTACCGACTGCGGCTCCTGCTGATGACCCTGATGATGCTCGGCTTCGGTGTGTACTGCGTGTACGACGGACACGTCGCCTACCCGAAGACCAAAGAAATCGGGCTGGCCTACCAGGAGCTGAGCGACCAGCATCCCGACGACTTCCCCGAGCGCTGGCCGGCCCTCGCCGAGAGCAACGGCTGGCCCACCAAGGTGCCCGGGAAGATCAAGAGCGAGGCGGAGTACGACTCGGACATCAAGACCCAGTGGATCATGGCGGCGATCACGCTGCCGCTGGGGCTGTTCTTCGGCTACAAGCTGCTGCGCGAGAGCTTCCGCTGGGTGGCGATGGACGAGGCCACCGGGCTGACGGCGTCGGGCGGGCACGACGCGCCGTGGGAAAAAATCACAGGCTTGGAGCGCGAGCGCTGGAAGACCAAGGGCATCGCGAAGGTGGTCTATCAAGACGCGGCCCGCAATAGCGAGCGGCGGATTTTGCTGGACGACTTCAAGAGCGATCGGGCGGCGATCGGGAAGATCTACGACGCGGTGCTGACGCGGGTGGCCCCGGAGGAGGCGGCGGCGAACGTGGCGGCGAAAGCGGCCGTGGTGGATCCGGCGGTGGAGGAGTCCGGCGGGGCGTGAGCGCGCTGCGGGCGAGGTGTGAGGCCCCAGGTGTCAGGTCTCAGGGAAGACGCAAGCGACCTCGCGGACCGCGGCAGCCGGCTGCGCAACTACCCCTCCCAGCCTCGAACCAGTCCAGCACCTCGCCCTTCTCTACCGGCCCGCGCTCACGTGAGTCTTCTCTAAGACCTGACACCTGACACCTCGCCGGCAGCGCTCTGACACGCGAGAACCCCGCGACGCCGTGCCCACCACGGCCAGCGGTCGCGTCAATTCTCCGCCGCGATCGACCGCACGCGCGGCAGCACCAGCTCCTGCATCAGGATCTTGACGCAGGCGGCCAGCGGGATGGCCAGCAGCATGCCCAGCAGGCCGGCCAGCGAGCCGCCGACCAGCACCACCAGCATGACCGACAGCGGGTCGAGGTTGGTGGCCTTGCCCTGCACCACGGGCTCGACCAGGTAGCCGTCGAGCGTCTGTGCGATGACGAAGACCAGCGCGGGCCACAGCAGCAGGCCCCAGGTGAAGTCGCCGCCGTTGGCCAGGGCGGTCATGACCGTCAGCACCACGGCCAGCAGGCCGCCGGCGGCGGGCAGGAAGGGCACCACATTGAGCAGTCCGGTCAGCACGCCCAGCAAGAACCAGTAGGGCACGTCGACCGTCCACCAGCCGACGGCCAGCACGGTCATCATGACCACCGACTGGATCAGCCGGCCGCGGACGAAAGACGACACGGCCATGTCCATCTTCCGCAGCATCGCCAGCGTGTGGTCCCGCGAGCGCGCGGGGATGAAGGGTTCGAACCAGGCCAGGATCGCGTCGAACTTCCAGCTGAAAAAGAAGAAGCAGAAGGTGATGATGATCGCGGCCAGCGCGAGGTAGCTGGTGAAGCCGATGGCGGTGCCCACCAGCCCCACGCCGACGTTGAACGACTGCCGGGCGAAGGTCGCGAGCCGGTCGCCCTCCAGGCTGCGCAGCTTCTCGACGGCCATCCCCAGCAGGCGGCGGGTGCGCTGCTGCTTAAGGACGTTCTGGACCAGCGGGGTGGCGTCGGGGTCCTCGACCACGGCATCGAGTTTCTCGGCGGTGTCGAGGTCGCCGTCGGCGCGGGCGGCGTCGGCGGCCGCGTCGAGCAGCTCGACGGCGTCGTCACGGCCCCGGGCAGAGTCATCGGCAGCGGATCCCGCGTCGGGTTCGGACCCGCCTTCCGCCACGGCCGGGGCGGAAGGCGAGTCCGCGGAGCGGGGCGCCACGTCGTCGGACGCGGTGCCCCTGGATCTTTCCACCCCGGAGCCCTCGCTTTCCCCCGCCGCTTCTTCTTCCCCTTCCTCTTCCCCTTTCCCTTCCCCTTCCCCTTCCCCGGGCGTTCCGGCGTCGTCTGCGTCTTCGCCGGCCCCCTCTGGCTCAAGCACCGGGAACTGCTGGTCCAGCTGGTCCAGCACCTTTTCGATATAGGTCGGGTACTTGTCCTGCACGGTGAGCGTCAGGCTTTTGCCCTGCTCGTACATCAGAGGCACGGCCGTGACCATCAGGGTGGCGATCACCACCAGCGCGATCAGCATGATTGAGATGGTGCCGGCGAGCCGGCCGATGCCGGCCTCGCGCCCGGCGAAGCGCAGCGCCGGGTTCACGATGTAGGCCAGTCCCAGCCCCACCAGCACCGGCACCAGCACCGAGCGGACGGCGTACAACGCTCCGACCGCGCCGGGCACCACGTAGGCGAGCACGACGAAGACCACCACGCTGACGAGCATGATCTGGAACCAGCGGCGTTGCCAGACGTAGGGCTCGTCGACGCCGTCAGAGCACACATCCGCCTCGGAAAGCAGCGTGGTCGCGGCGGCGGGCGGGCACGGCGGGTCGTCCGGGTTGCCGGCCGGTGGCGGGGGCGGCGGTCCCCCGGTCGCGGAAGCGGACGCGGCGAGCTGTTCGGATTCTGCGGCCGGCGGGGTCTCCTCCGGTCGGTCTGGTTTGTCCTTGCCTGGGCCCATCGAGACACTTTAACCGGACCGGCTCGCGGGCTGCGCGGGTTGAGGGGTGATCGGCAGACCGTGGGCGCAGGCCTCGGATCAGGACAGCGTCCGGACGGCGTCCTCACGGCGTCCTCACGGCATCAGGACGGCATCAGGGCAGCGTCAGCTCGCCGACCCCGAACGCCTCGTCAAACGAGAACACGTCGCGGAAGTCGGAGATGGAGTCCTGGTCGGTTTTGTGCATCATCCCGGCGTCGACCATGGCAAAAACGATGTGGCCGAAGTCCTCGGTCCGCGTCACCCGCCAGCGGCCCAGCACGGTGCCGGCCAGCAGGCCGTACTCCTTGCGGCCGAAGTCACGCAGGCCCACGCACAGGTCGCGGCCGCTGACGTGCCGGCTGGGCACGTCGCCGTCCTCGTCCTGCTCCTCGGGGGCGGGGTCGCCGTGCATGCGGCGGACGGTGAAATCGAGCCCGCGCTGCACGAAGACAAACGCGTCCACCGGGTAGCGGGTCGAGTTGACGGCCGAAGCCAGGGCCACACTGAGCATGGACCCAGTATAGCTCTCGGGCCACCGGTTTCAGGGGTTGGCGGTCGGGGTTCTGGGTGGGGCACGGCGGGCCTCGGGCCGCCGACCGCGGGTTTCTGCCGACGCCGCCCCCGCCGCAGGCCGGCCTGCGCGCTGCCCGGGCGGCGGGCGCAGGCCTCGTCACCGCGTCCGCAGCGACCGCGCGGGGCCCGACGAGGGAGAACCCTGAATCAGGTGGGCTAGACTCCGCGGATGGCGTTTGACCACCTCCCCGAGATCGACCCGGTCCGGCTGCGCGAACGCCGCGAGCGGGTTTTTCTGGTCCTGGCGGGATTGTTTCTGGGCACGCTGGCGATGCTCAACATCCTGGGCATCAGCCGCTTCATCGCCCTGGCCAGCTTCACGCCCGGGGAATCCGGCAGCTGGACCTGGGGGGAGTGGGGCGAGGTGTCTTTTGCATTGGCGGTCGGGGTGCTGCCTTACCCGCTGACGTTTCTGTGCACCGACCTGATCAGCGAGTTTTACGGCCGGCGGCGGGCCAACTTCATGGTCTTCGTCGGCCTGATCCTGAACCTCTGGGTGGTATTTATTCTGTGGCTGGGCGGGGTGCTTCCCGTCGTGCCGGTGATGGACGGGGCGACCGGCCTGCCCGGCCCCGGCGACCCGCAGTACGCGTTCTACGCCATCCGCAAGCTGGCCTTCGGCGCGGTGATGGCATCGATGGCCGCCTACCTCGTGGCTCAGTTCGTCGACGTGCAGCTGTTCCACTACTGGAAGAAGCTGACCAGCGGCAAAGCCCTGTGGCTGCGCAACAACGGCAGCACGGTGGTCAGCCAGGCGGTGGACACCGTGGCGGTGATCCTGATCACCCACTATTACGCCGGGGCGCTGCCGGTGGCCGAGGACCGGCCGGTGGGCGGTCAGCTGATGCTGTTCATCGCCACGGGGTACGTGTTCAAGCTCGCCGTCGCCCTGATCGACACCCCGCTGATCTACGCCGCGGTGGCGTGGTTAAAGCCTTACCTGCGGATCGACCCGATTGACGTGACGCACGACGGACCAGCTGACCCGCTGCTGACGGTCGCCACCAGCGCGGTGGTGGCCAGGGGCTCTGACGACGACCCGGACGACAACGACCCGGACCACGTCGATCCGGACGGCCTCGATCAGCGGCTTGGCCGTTCGGTGTGGCGGGACGACTGATTTGACCGTCACGAAAGCCGAGCTGCGACGCACCCTCCGCCGACGACGCGCCGTGCTGCCGGAGGCCGACCGCGCGGCGTGGTCGCGGGCGATCACGCGGCACGCGTTGAGGCTTGTCGCGGCCGCCGGACCGCCGGACGCGGTGCTGGTCTACGCCGCGGTCGGCTCAGAGGTCGACACCGACGCGCTGATCGACGCGCTGCTGCAGCGCGGGCAGGCCGTCGCGTTGCCACGGATCACCGACGCCGCGGGCGGCCGGATGCAGGCGGTGCGCATCGCGTCGCGGGACGAACTGAAGGTCGGGCCGATGGGCGTGCGGCAGCCCGGGGTGGGTGGGGCGGGCGGCGTGATCGACCGGCCCGCCCTGATCCTGGTACCGGGCGTGGGCTTCGGCCCCGGCGGAGAGCGGCTGGGGCAGGGGGGGGGCTTCTACGACCGGTACCTTGCCGATCGAGCCGACGCGCTGACGGTGGGGCTCGCGTTCGCGGCCCAGCGTGATCAGGCGGTGGCCGACGTCGCCGAGCCGCACGACCGCCGGGTGCGCGTGCTGGTGACCGAGGCCGGCGTGACCCGCTTCGCGGAGCGGTGATCCGGCGGAAACGTGCGGTCGGGGGCGGGCGGCTGCGCCGATCCTGCGCCGCCCGCCCCCGACCGCACGTCACCGCGGCGCGAGAGCGCTGCGAACCAAACGTGAGGCGATAGGTCTCAGGTGTGAGGAAGACTCACATGCACGCGACGCGGTAGAGAAGCCCCACGACGTGGGTCGTCGCCGTCCGGAGACCTCGACGGCGTGACCCTAGAACGTCCCGTCGAACGACTGCTTGCCCTCCGGGGGCTCGGGCTTTTCGAAAGTGGAGTTTGCCGCCAGGTCCGCGATCTTCGCCGCGAAGGCCGCGCGGTCGGTTGGCAGATCCACCGGGGCCTTGGTCAACCCCGAATACAGCATGGCGTTGCCCAGCTCCAGCCCGTGGATCATCTCGGTGCCGGGGGCAATCAGGTCATCCTGCGTGCCGCCGGCCCGCACCGTCTCGACGAAGTTCCGCGTGATGGCCTCGTGCTCCAGGGACTCGCCGCCCGGGGTGATGACCAGGCGGTCGGCCGGCACGTCCGCGAAGCCGTCGGTGCTCTCGCGGACCCACGCGTCCACGGGGCGGTGGGCGCGGAAGCAGGTGATCTCGCCGTGCTCGGCGATCAGGGTGCCGTGCTGCCCCACGATCTCCAGCCGGTTCACGCCCGGCGACTGGCCGGTGCTGGTCACGAAGGTCCCGGTGGCTCCGTTCGGAAACTCGAGCAGGGCGGTCACGTCGTCTTCCACCTCGATGTGGTGGTGCCGGCCGATGCCCACGTTCGCCGTCACCCGGCTGGGCATGCCCACAAACCACTGAAACAGGTCCAGGTTGTGCGGGCACTGGTTGATCAGCACGCCGCCGCCCTCGCCCTTCCAGGTGGCCCGCCAGCTGCCCGAGTCGTAGTAGCGCTGGCTGCGGAACCAGGTGGTGATGGTCCACGACACGCGCTGCAACTCGCCGATCGACCCGTCGGTGCACAGCCGCTTCACCACCTTCCAGTCCGGCCGGTCGCGCTGGTTGAACATGCCCGCGAAGATCAGCCCCGGCTCCCGCGTCAGCGCATCGGCGTAGTCGTCGTTGAGCTTCTCGGCCTCGAGCGCGGTCACCGCCACCGGCTTCTCGCACAGCACGTGCACGCCCGCGGCGAAGGCCTTGCGGGCGAAGTCGGGGTGGGCGAAGTGCGGCGTGGCGATCAGCAGCGCGTCGATCTTGCCCGACGCGATCATCGCGTTGGCATCGGCGAAGGGCTCGGCCCCGGTTTCGTCGGCCAGGGCGGCCAGTTTTTCGGGGTTGTGATCGCTGGCCGCGGCGTAGCGCAGCCCCTCGATCTTCTCGAAATACTTGCGGTGGGTGGTGGCCATCCCGCCGGCGGCGCCGACGACTCCGAGTCTGACTTCGTTCATGGGGGCAAGGTAGCAGGCCGGCTCTGACTGTCCCAACGCCGTCGGAACGGTCTCGGGTGTCGGGGGCGCAGACTTCGCGAACCGGCCGGGCAGCTCACCGGGTGTGCCTGCTGCTTTGCCGCGGTAAACTCATTTGTTCGATGGTCCTCTGCCCCAGCCCGACCTCCAGCCGCCCCCCGAGCCCCGCCATGTTCGAGCACGTCACCGCCGCCCCCCCCGACCCGATCCTGGGCCTCAGCGAGGCCTTCGTCCGCGACGACCGCCCGGGCAAGATCAACCTGGCCGTGGGCGTGTTCAAAGACGCCGCGGGCCAGACCCCGGTGCTCGACTCGGTCCGCGCCGCCGAGACGCGTCTGCTCGCCGAAGAAACGACCAAGAGCTACATGCCCATCGGCGGCGACCCCGCCTGCGGCCGCGCGGCCCGCGAGCTGCTGCTGGGGGCCGGTCACCCCGCGCTCGCCGCGGGCCGGGTGGTCACCTTCCAGACCCCCGGCGGCACCGGCGGCCTGCGGGTCGCCGGCGACTACCTGAAGCAGAACCACCCGGGCAAGACCCTCTGGGCCAGCGACCCCACCTGGGCCAACCACCACGGCATCTTCGGCGCCGCGGGCGTGACGGTGAAGCCCTACCCCTACCTCGATCCCGCCACCAACGGCCTGAACCTCGACGCCATGCTGGGCGCCGCCCAGGGCATGCGCGAAGGCGACGTGTGGCTGCTGCACGGCTGCTGCCACAACCCCACCGGCGTGGACCCGACCCTCGAGCAGTGGACGCAGATCGCCGCCGCGGCCAAGGCCTACGGCGTGTTGCCGCTGATCGACTTCGCCTACCAGGGCTTTGGCCAAGGTCTGGCCGAAGACGCCGCGGGCCTGCGGGCCGTGCTCGACGCCAACCCCGAGGCTCTGGTGTGCGCCAGCTTCAGCAAAAACTTCGGCCTCTACCGCGAGCGCGTCGGCGCCTTCCACGCCGTGGCCAAAGACGCCGACACCGCCGCCGCCGTCGGCAGCCAGATCAAGACCTGCATCCGCCGCAACTACAGCAACCCGCCGGCCCACGGCGGGGCGGTCGTCACCACCATCCTGAATGACGCCGCCTTACGCACGCAGTGGGAGGCAGAGCTGACCGCCATGCGTGACCGCATCAACGGCATGCGCACCGCCCTCGAAGCCGGTCTGGACGAGCGCGGCGTCAAGCTCACCCCCGAGGGCAACGGCTTCATCGCCCGGCAGAATGGCATGTTCACCATGAGCGGGCTGACCAAAGACCAGGTACAGACCCTGCGGGACGACCACGCCATCTACATCGTCGGCAGCGGCCGGATCAACGTCGCAGGCATCACGCCGGATAACCTCGACGTGCTGTGCGACGCGATTCGGGAAGTTCGAAGTTCGAAGTGAGAAGTTCGAAGTGTCTGAAGCCGATCCTCCCGCCGATCTCAAACTTCGCACCAAAGCATTTGCTTTGCGGATACTGCGGCTGGTGGCGGCGATGCCCACCACGGTGGCGGGACAGGCGATTGCCCGGCAGATTGTGCGATCCGGTACTTCGGTCGGGGCCAACTACCGTGCGGCTCGACGTGCCCGAACGGATGCCGAGTTCCTCGCCAAGCTCGGGGTGGTCGAGGAAGAGGCGGACGAGACGGCATTTTGGTTAGAGCTCATCGTCGAAGATAAGATACTGCCCAATCATCTCGTCGAGCCGCTTCTCGATGAAGCCAATCAGATCGTCGCCATGATTGTTCAGTCGAAGCAGACCACCCGCAAGCGTATGAAGAACCCCAAGACCTGAACCCACACCACTTCGAACTTCAAGCTTCGAACTTCGGACTTTCCATCTTGCACGAAAACATCCCCGGCATCCTCGACGGCTTCCAGCAGCGCATCAAAGAGATGAGCGACGCCATGCGCGTCGACGAGAAGGCCGCGCGCCTGAAGGAACTCGAGGCGAAAATGGGTGACCCCGGGTTCTGGGACAACCAGGACGCGGCGAACGAGGTCATCGACGAGCTGAAGAAGATCAAGGCCCGCATCACCCCGGTGCAGGACGCCGCGTCCACCATCGAAGACACCGTGCTGCTGTGGGAGATGGCGGTCGAGGCCGACGATGACCAGAGCCGGTCCGAGGTGGACGGCCAGATCGACAAGATTCAGCGGGTGCTGGACACGCTCGAAACCGCCTCGCTGCTGGGCGGCAAGTACGACGACCGCAACTGCTACATCACCCTGCAGAGTGGCGCCGGCGGCACCGAGGCCGACGACTGGTGCGAGATGCTCACGCGGATGTACCTCTACTACTTCGAGAAGCAGGGGTGGGACGCCAGCGAGTTCAGCAAGACCCACGGCACCGAGGCGGGCTTCAAAGAAGTCACGCTGTACGTCAAGGGCGACATGGCCTACGGCTACCTGTCCTGCGAGGCCGGCACGCACCGTTTGGCCCGGGTCAGCCCGTTCAACGCCGAGGGCAAGCGCCAGACCTCTTTTGTAACGGTCGAGGTCGTGCCCGAGTTCCCCGACACCGGCAAGGTCGAGCTCGACGACGCCAAGCTCGAAGCCACCCAGTTCGCCCGCAGCTCGGGCCCCGGCGGGCAGAACGTCAACAAGGTGGCCAGCGCGATCCGGCTGGTCTACCACTACGACGAGAAGACCACGCTGACCGTCGTGTGCTCGGTCGAGCGCAAGGCCGAGCAGAACCGCAAGATCGCCACCAACCTGATGAAGGGCAAGGTGGAGCTGCTGGAAGAGCAGAAGCGCGCCGCCGAAATGGACGCCGCGACCGGCGGCGGGGTGGACCGCGGCTGGGGCAGCCAGATCCGCAGCTACGTCTTCTACGACAACCGCGTGAAGGACCACCGCACCAGCCACGAGGTGGGCAACCCCCAGACCGTGCTGGACGGCGAGCTTCAGGGTTTCATCGACGCCGAACTGCGGCGCAAGGCGAAGGTGAAACAGGGGGCGGACTGACTCGACCCCGGGCGTCGATAGGGGTTTTCAATCAGTCAGTTTCGGCGGGGTCATTCCGCATCAGCAAGACCCCGCCGCCCGCGGGGTGGCCGTGCCCGCATCTATCGGATTGCCGGCCATCGCGGGCCCCGGCATCGACCCGAGGCGGGGCTTGGTGGCGGTTTGACCTCGGGCCGTGGGGCGGGGCTTTGGACTTGGCGGTGGTGCGTGGGCGGGTCGGGGCTGCGATGGCGGATTCGAAACTCGCGAATCGGTGGTGGCCCGCCTCGGCGGTATCGGCGATTTTTCGTGAACGAGTGGTTCGGGGGGCGGGTCGCGGGTGGCACGTCGCAAGACTGCGGATCCGGCGCTTACAATCGCCGGGCCGCACGCTGACTGCCGGATGAGGTGTGGCCTCGATTAGACGGGCCGGGTGATGCCCACGTCACACAACGCGATGGATCTGCCTCCGGCAGGCCTTTGATAACCGGCGGGGACGCCCGTTCTACTTTCGCCCCGTGGGCCGGGGTCGCGCGGGGGCGGGTGGGAATGTCGTGTCGCACCGGTAGGCGTACGCCTCAGTCGTCGGGGCATCCGCATACGCGGCAGGGTCGATCCCGGCCGTCCGTCGCTTTCGGTCGCTCGTTCAACCGAACCCGCCTCCGCGGCCGATAAAACCGGTCCGGCGTACCGCCGCCTGGGTGGCTGCGCGCGAACGGAGGTCGCACGGATTGTGCCTGCGTCCGGCCGCTTCTGACCTGTGCCATCGCTTCCTTTTTTAGAGATGCCCGACGACGCCCCCAATCCGATCCGTGCCGCGGCGGCGAAGTCGGCGCCGGCGTGGTCGCAGCTGTGGCAGCTGCCGGTGCTGGGCGTGGGCCTGCTGATGCTGGGGCTGGGCGTCTACCTGGCCAAGCCGAACATCGTTCCGGTGCAGTACGGCGAACGGTTGGACGCGGTCGAAGAGGTGCTGCGGTCCGAGGACGCGGCGGGGGCGCGTGACGGTCTGAACGAGCTGGCCGAGCTGGGCATCGATGAGCAGGACCGCGAGACGAGGGCCCGGTACCGCCAGTATCTGGGCGACCACGACGTGCTGGAATACGAGCGGATCTACCCCGTGCCGGTGGAGACGCCGGCGAGCACGGCGGCCCTGCAGGACATCGACGGCCACTACGCGACGGCCCGTGACCTGGGACGCACGCTGGACGACGACGCGCGGGTGCGCTGGGCCCAGACGCTGGTGCTGCTGGGCCGCGACGACGACGCCTTGGCGGTGATTGACGGGATGGGCCGTGGGGGGGTGGCGGCGCGTTACAAGACGCTGCGTGGGCTGATCGACCGGCACCGCGCACGGCTGGGCGGGGCCGTCGCGCGCGAGCTGTCGCGGGTCGGTTCGCGGGACGACGGCCGCGACGCCGACGCGCGGGCGAGCGCGTCGGCGGCGGCGCTGGCCCGGCTGACGGACCGGTTCGAGGACGCGCTGCGGGTGGACCCCGACGACGCACGCCGACACCGGCAGCAGCAGTGGCTGGTGGACGTGCGGGCCCGGGCGATGCTGGATGCCCACGACCCGCACCGGGCAATCGACTACCTCAATCGCGAAACGCAGCGGCTGCGGGCCGGCGGCGCGGAGGACGACCCGCGGCTGGCGGTGCGGCTGGCGGCGGCATACCGCGCGGCGGGCGACTACGAAAACGCGCAGCGCCTGTTCGCCGCATCGCAGCAAGCCGTCGACGACGGCGACCCGCTGAACGCCGAGATCCTGCTGGGGCAGGCCGAGCTGGAGCTGGCCTTGGGCGGTGAGGGCTACGACGCGCGGGCCCTGGCCCTGTTCGCCCGCGCGGCGGACGGCTTTCCGCTGGGGGACGTGTACATCGACGCGCTGCTGGGCCGAGCCCACGCCGAGGCGATGCAGCGGATGGTGCCCGAGGCGGTGGAGCACTTTGGCGCCGCAATCAGCCAGCTGGTGGACACCACGCCGGTGTGGGATGCGCGACGCAAGCTGGCGGCTGACCGCGTGTCGGGGCACGTGGACCTGTCGATCGACCTCGAGGCGTACGAGGACGCACTGGACTACCTGGAGCTGCTGCGGCCGCTGTTCGAGGGCACCGGCGACGCGGGCGGGGGAGAGCTTCCCCCGCGGATGCTGCGGCAGTTCGCCGAGATCCACGAGCAGCGTGCGGCGCAACACATGGCGCGGGCCCAGGAACTGGATCCGGCCCGGTGGACCGGCCCCAACGCCCCGCCTGAAGACGCGCGGCGGACGGCGTTTCAGTCCGCGGTGCTGCACTTCACCGAGGCGGCGAGCTTCTACCGACGCCACGCGGCGGCGGTGACGGTGATCGACGACGCGGCCTACGCGGATTCGCTGTGGCGGGCGGCCACGAGCTACGACCGCGCGGAGCGGTGGTCCGACGCGATCGACGTGTACGGCGAGTACGTGGCGAACCGCCCGGGCGACGGCGACGGGCAGCAGCTCGAGGCGCGGCACCACCTGGGGCTGGCCTATCTGGCGGACCGGCAGTACGGCGCGGCGGCGGACGTGCTGGAGAAGCTGGTGGACGAGAACCCGTCGAGCAACTGGGCGTACGCGTCCCTGGTGCCCGTGGCGCAGGCCTTTCTGGAAACCAAACGCGAGGACAAGGCCCTGCGCACGCTGCTGTCGATCGTGGACGGCCACCCGGGCATCCGCCCCGACTCGGATATCTACCGCGACGCGCTCATCGCCCTGGCGCGGCTCTACTACCGCCGCGGGGCGGAGGACCCGGTGTACTACGCCAGCGCGATCGAGCGGCTGAACACCGCGGTGCAGCGTTACGGTGTGACCCCGAGCGGACCGGAGCTGCGCTACATGCTGGCCGACGCCCTGCGGCAGAGCGCCGCGGGTCTGAACGCCACGGCGGCCGACACCGCGAGCGACCGCGAGCGGCTGGCGATGACCACCGAAGCCCAGGACCGCTTGCGGCAGGCCGAGGTCTACTTCGATCAGGTGATCGTCGAACTCGAAGCCCGTCCGCCGGCGTCGCTGAGCGATCTGGACGCCCTGCAGCTGCGCAACGCCTACTTCTTCAAGGCCGGCTGCGCCTACCAGCGTGAAAACTACGCCCTCGCGGTCGAACGCTACCGCGAGGCGGCGCAGCGCTTCAGTGACCACCCCGCCGCCCTGGTCGCGCAGGTGCAGATCGTCAACGCGTACTGCGCCCTGGGGCAGTTTCCGCAGGCCTACGTGGCGAATCAGAACGCGTTGTATCGCCTGAGCCAAATGCCCGACGAGGTCTTCGACCGCCCGGACATGCCCATGACCCGGCGGCACTGGGAGGACTGGCTGCGGTGGAGCAACGAGCTGAAGCTGCTGGACAAGCCGGCTCAGGCGGCGGCGGCGGGGTGAGGCGGCGGAAACGCTCTCGCGGTCGGGGTCGGGGCGGCGGCCGCCCCGACCCCGACCGCGAGAGTGTCACAGCACACGTCACCCGGGCGGGCGGACGCCCGGGGAACGCGGGCGTGATGCACGATGCGATCCTGGCGGACGGCGGCGCTTCCCCGGGTAGGGCGGGCCTCCGGCGAGCCGCGCGTCCCAGGCGACGCGCGGCTCGCCGGCGGCTCGCCTTACCGGTGGCGGTTGTGCAGAGATCGGCGGGGCGCGAGAGCGCTGCCGGTGAGGTGTTAGGTGTTAGGTCCTAGGTGTTAGGAAGACTCAGGTGCACGCGACACGGTAGAGGGGGGCGGCGCCGTGGTTCGCTCAACTTTCGAGATACCAAGGTGTCGGCGATTGCCGCGGGCCGTGGCATCGCCTGCGTCTTCAAGACCTAACACCTAGGACCTAAAACCTAACACCTCGCCCGGAGCGCTCTCGCACGAGAGAACCCCAACCCCTTCGCGCCACCCGCGGCCGCCCGCGGCCCCAAAACTGCGGGCACTGCGCAAAACCTGCCGATAACCAGTTCACACCCACTGGCCGGAGGCCGGCGGAACCCGCTTCACTCTCTGCGAAGGATGGTCAGGATGACCGCTGCGGCCGCGAGCTCCCAACTGAACGAAGCCGATCACCTCGCCGCGCTGCTCACGCAGCAGCGCGACCTGTACCGCGAGCTCGGCGGGCTGTCGTCGCGGCAGCAGGAGCTGATCGACGCGGGCCGCACCGAGGAGCTGCTGGGCGTGCTCACGCAGCGGCAGACGCTGATCGACCGGCTGACGGCGTGCAACAAAGAAGTCGCGCCGCTGCGCAGCCGGCTGGGCGACATCGCCGCCGCGGCGCCCGTGGCCACCCGCGACACGATCCGGGACCGAGTCGACGAGGTGCAGGGCCTTCTCGAAGAGATCATCGGCCGCGACGAGGCCGACCGGGCGAAGCTCGAGGCCTCGCGGAAGCGGGTCGGCGACGAGATGAAGCGCGTGAACGCGGCGCCCGCCGCGGTCAACGCCTACCGGGCCCAGGCCGGCGCCGCGCCGCGGCCCGCCGCCCGCTTCACGGATGCCAGGGGCTGATCGTGGCCGCCGCCGCGCCGCCCAGCTCCGCCAGCCACGCCGCGCCCGCGCCGGCGCTCGCGCCGCAGGACCTCGCCGAGGTCCTGCAGGCCTACTCGGCCGTGGCCGAGCGGCTGCAGGAGTCGCACGAGACGCTGTCGGCCGAGGTCGACCGGCTGCAGGGCGAGCTGGCGACCAAGAACGCGCAGCTGGAGCGGGGCAAGCGCCTCGCGGCCCTGGGCGAGATGGCCGCGGGCATCGCGCACGAGATCCGCAACCCATTGGCCGCCATCCAGCTCTACATCGAGATGATCCGCGACGACGTGGCCGCCGAGCAGGCCGAGGTGCCAACCGAGCGGCTGGCCGGGGCATTGGACCACGGCGAGAAGATCGCCGACGCGGTCCGCGGCCTGTCGGCGATCGTGAACGACGTGCTGAGTTTCTCACGCACCATCGCACCGGTGCCACGGCGGCTGGACGCCGCGGCGGTGCTCGAACGCGCGGTGGACGCGCAGCGGCCCGTGCTGGACACGGCCGGCGTGCAGGTCCTGATCTCCGCGGGGAGCGACGTGGGACCCGCGTCGGTGTTCGCCGACCCGGACCTGTTGCATCGCGTGCTGCTGAACCTGGTGCGGAACGCGGCCGAGGCGCTCGCGGAGCCCGTGGAAGGCGCCCCCGCGTCGCGGTCGCCGGTGCTCACCCTGTCGGCCGCCGACGGGGCGGTGACCGTGGCCGACAACGGCCCGGGCATCGACGCGCAAACCATCGAGCGCATCTTCAACCCCTTCTTTACCACCCGCGGCAGCGGCACCGGCCTGGGGCTGGCGATCGTGCACCGCATCGTGGACGCCCACGGCGGGTCGATCGCCGTCCGCAACGCCGACGCCGGCGGGGCGGTCTTCACCCTTCAGTTTCCCCAGGAATCGGAATCGGCATGAGCAACCCATCCCCCGGCGCCACCGCGGACACCCCGTCCTGCCCGACAAGCGGTCCCGCCGGCAGTCCGGCCAAGATCCTGGTCGTCGACGACAAGCAGATGATGCGCGACTCCGTGGCCGCCACCCTGCAGCGTGCCGGCTTCGTGGTCGTGGTCGCCACGGGCGGCGCGTCGGCGATCGAGATGATCGCTCACCACCGGCCCGCCGCCGTGGTGACCGATCTGAAGATGCCCGGCATGGACGGTCTGGCGCTGCTCAACCACCTGGTGGACGCCGACCCGGACCTGCCCGTGGTGCTGATGACGGCCTACGGCTGCATCAACGACGCGGTGGGCGCCATGAAGGCCGGTGCATTCGACTTCGTGCAGAAGCCCTTCGAGGGCGACCAGCTGGTCATGGTCGTGAAGCGTGCGGTCAAGCACCGCGCCCAGCGCGCCGCGTCGGCCACGCCGCGGTCGGCGGTGTCGCGGGGCACCCGCGCGACCGCGGTCCCGGCTCCCGGCGGCCCGGTGGCCGAATCACCCGCCCTGGTCGGAGGATCCATCGCCATGCGGGCCATCGGGCAGCAGGTCGAGCAGATTGCCGCGTCCGAGCACACGGTGCTCATCCAGGGCGCATCGGGCACGGGCAAAGAGGTCATCGCCCGCACGCTGCACGCCCGCTCGCCGCGGGCGGGTCAGGTGATGCTGTGTCTCAACTGCGCGGCGCTGTCGAGCGCACTGCTGGAGAGCGAGCTTTTCGGCCACGAGAAGGGCGCCTTCACCGGGGCCGACACGCTGCGCAAGGGCCGCTTCGAGCTGGCCGACGGCGGCACGCTGCTGCTGGACGAGGTCAGCGAGATCGGGCCGGGCCTGCAGGCCAAGCTGCTGAGGGTGCTGCAGGAGGGCCAGTTCGAGCGCGTCGGCTCGTCGGTGACGCGCTCGGTCGACGTGCGGGTGATCGCCACCACCAACCGCGACCTGACCCGCTCGGTGGCCGACGGCAGCTTCCGCCAGGACCTGTACTACCGCCTGAACGTGCTGCCGCTGGTGCTGCCGCCGCTGGCCGAGCGGGCCGGCGACGTGGCCGAGCTGGCCGCGCATTTCCTGGGGCAGACCGCGGCCCGCACCGGCGCGGCGCCCAAGGCCCTGGAAGCCGACGCGGTCGCCGCGTTGGAGGCCTACCACTGGCCCGGCAACGTGCGCGAGCTGCAGAACATCTGCGAGCGGGCCAGCGTGCTGGCCCCGGGCAAGACCGTCACCGCCGCGCTCATCCGCCCGTGGCTGCTGAGCCTGCCCGCCGGATCTGTCCTGCCCACGGCGTCGCCCGACCAGGCCGCATCCGAAGCGCCGTACGCCACTCTGGCCCCGGCCGCCGGCGCGGGCAGCCCCGCTTTGCAGGTGCCCGACGCGGCCTTCCAGCCCGCCGCGGCCGCCGCCACGCCGCCGCCCGATGCGACCGTCGTTCGCCCGCTCGAAGAGGTCGAGCGCGAGCAGATCATCCACACCCTGGGCCAGTTCAACGGCAACCGCACCCACGCCGCGAAAGCGCTGGGCATCGGGGTCCGCACCCTGGGCTTAAAACTCAAAAAATGGAAAGAGCAGAACCTGATCGCCGCCACCGTCTGACGACAAAGCGGCGGCGGCCGCCGCGGAGCCGACTCCTCGACCGCGGCGCCCGGACGGGCGTCGTGAGGCCGGGTCAACCGACTGGCCCCGCGGCACCGCGCTTGCGGAGTCTTCCACTCGGCCACTTGGCCACCCGACCACTCGGCCACTTCTTCCTCCCATGATCCAAGGCCTCTTCCAATCCGGCAGCATGCCCGTCACCGAGAAGCTGGTGCAGTTCACCGGTGCGCGTCACCGGGTGCTGGCCCACAACATCGCCAACCTGTCCACCCCCCACTTCCGCCCACGCGACCTGGACCCCGAGACCTTTCAGGCCCAGCTGGGCAAGGCCGTGGACGAGCGGCGGGCCCACGCCGAGCGCAGTTCGGCCCGCGAGCCGTTCCGATTGAAAGGCACGCGTCAGGTCCGCGAGGGGGCCCACGGGCTTGAAGCCCGCCCCGAGACGCTCGACGAGCACATCCTTTTTCACGACCGCAACAACCGCGACCTGGAACGCACCATGCAGGACCTGGCCGAGAACACCATGGCCCACTCTGCGGGGCTGACCTTCCTGCAGAGCGAGTTTGAACTGCTGAAGACCGCGATCCGGGGGAGGGTGTGATCCGTAGTCCGTGATCCGTGATCCGTGATCCGATCGAGCCCCCCCCGACGGATCACGAACGCCGCTCTCCAGCCGTCCGTCCACAAACAAACCAAGGCATCTCAAATGTTCGGCGCCCTCGACACCTCGACCTCCGCCCTCGTCGCCCACCGTACGCGGATGGAAGTGATTTCGGCCAACCTGGCCAACGTCAACAGCATCGACGACGGCAACGGCAACAACGTGCCGTTTCGGCGTCGGCTGGCGATCCTCACGCCGGGGGCCGACGGGTCGCCGGCCGGGCGACGCGGGCAGGGCGTGCACGTCAAAGAGATCGAGCTGGACCGGTCGGCCTTCCGCAAGGTGCACGCCCCGGACCACCCGCTGGCCGACACGTCGGGCTACGTGAACTACCCCAACATCGATTCGATGACCGAGCAGATCAACGCCCTGGAGGTGTCCCGCGCCTACGAGGCCAACATCCAGGCCGCCGAAGCCACCAAGACCATGATGCAGGCCGCGCTGCGGCTGCTGGCATAGCGGTTGCGGACTGACCGCTGCGGAACTTCGACCTTCGGACTTCTAACTTCGTACTTCTAATGACCGACCCCATCGGCCTCATCCCGTCGTCGCCCGGCATCACCCCGCTGCGCCCCGCGCTCACCCCGCCGCCCACGGTGCAGGGCCCGGGGTTCAAGGACGTGCTGATGAAGAACCTGGAGCAGGTGAACGCGATGCAGAAGGATGCGCAGTTCGCCATCGAGGACCTGGCCACCGGCAAGCGCGGCGACGTGGACGGGGTGATGATCGCCAAGCAGAAGGCCGACGTGGCGTTTCAGATGCTCGTCCAGGTGCGGAACACGCTGATGGACGCCTACGACGAGGTCAAACAGATCCGCGTTTGACGTGGGGTTCGGCGGAAACGCCTGGCCGCGGGCGGGGTGCTGCGCCGAGCCTGCGCACCCCGCCCGCGGCCAGGCGTCACAGCGGCGAATCTTATGGTGAACGACTTGGGTGCACGGGAGGGCGAACCTTCTGGTGAGCCGGGTGCTATGCGACACCGGCTCACCAGAAGGTTCGCCCTCCCGATTGAGTCGGCTCCGCTTGCGTCCCGTTCACGCCTCAGACCACGGCACCGACACCCCGGGCGACGCTTCGCCCATTCAAGCGGGTTGTGCTGTGGCGGCGTACCGGGCCCGCGGTGCGCAGGCTTTGCGCAGCACCGCGGGCCCGGTACGCCGTTTCCGCCGACCCGCTTCAGAAACTGCGGCCGCACGTCCGATAGGGATGCCCCGGGCGTCGGAGACGCCTGCGTGCTTGCCGCCCCCGCGATCGGGTCAACGAAATGGATTTCGCCCGGAAATACTGGACCACCATCCGCGCCCAGGCGGAGTCGCTGCCGCTGACCAGCAAGCTGCTGATCGGGGCGCTGGTGGTCATCCTGCTGGGCGTGGCCGGGCTGGGCGTGCTCTACGCGGGCAAGGCGCAGACCGTGCCCATCAGCGCGTTCGCGGGCACACGGTCCGAAGAAGTCATGGCCAGGCTGGGCGTGGCGGGCATCGACGCAGAACTGCAAAACGGGGCGGTTTACGTGCCCGCGGGGCAGCAGATGGACGCGATCGCGCTGCTGGCCCGCGAGGAGCTGCTGAGCGACAACGCGTCGTCCGCCTTCTCGGCGGTGACCGGCAACCCGTGGGAAACCGACGCCCAGGGCGACCGCAAGCACCTGCTGGCCACCCAGGCCTACCTGTCGGCCGTGGCCCGCAAGTTCGGCGGCGTGCGCAGCGCCGAGGTCATCATCGCCCTGCCCGAACGCCGGGGCTTTGGCCGCAGCAGCGTGCGGCCCTCAGCGTCGGTCACCGTCACCACCTCGGGCAGCGGTGGGGTGGACAAGCACCTCGTCGCGTCGCTGGCCGGGCTGGTGAGCGGGGCGGTGGCCGAGATGCAGCCGCAAGACGTGGTCGTGCTGGACGCCCGCCAGGGCCGCCAGCACAAGGTGGACGACCCCGATGACCTGGTGCCGACCGAGGTGATCGAGCTGGTCAACCACCAGGAGCAGTACCACCGCAAGAAGATCGAGGACATGCTGCGGCACATCCCCGGCGTGATCGTGGCGGTCAAGGTCAAGACCAACCCGGTGCGCCGCGAGGTCCGCGAGGAGCGCAAGTACTCGGACAGCGAGCCGCTGCGCAGCGAAGAGAACACCGAGATGACCCGCCGCGACGTGCGCCGCGGCGGCGAGGCGGGCACGCGGCCCAACACCGGCATGAGCATCGCCGGCGACGGCGGCGACGTGCAGGAGGAAACCGAGACCACCACCCGCACCGAGTTCGGCGACAAGCTGCTGACCAGCACCGCGCAGATCGAGATGGCCGGCCACCAGGTCGAGCAGATCAACGCGACGATCAACGTGCCACGCAGCTATTTCGTGAGCATCTTCCGTGCGAACCAGCCGCCGCCCGACCCCGCCGCGGCGGCCGATCTGCCCGCCGCCCCCGACGACGCGGCGCTCGACGCCATCCGCACCGCCCAGCTCGACGCCATCCGCAGCCAGGTCACGCCGCTGATCGAGGCGAAGGCCCCGGGCGTGGTCGAGGCGAACATGGTCTACGACCAGGCCTACCTCTCGCCCGTCGCCGCCGGGGCCGGCGGGGGCGTGATGGGCGTGGTCGGCAACCTCGGCGGCGGCGACACCGTGGCCACCGCCGCGGCCGCGGGCCTGGGCGCACTGTCCCTGCTGCTGGCCTTCATGCTGGTGCGGCGCAGCACGCAGACCCCGCCGCTGCCGAGCCTGGAAGAGCTGGCCGGCGTGCCGCCGACCCTGCCCAGCGACGAGGAACTCATGGGCGAGGCCAGCGTGGTCGAGACCGCGATGGACGGCGTCGAGATCGACGAGGAAGAACTGAAAAGCCGGCACCTGGCCGAGCAGATCAGCGAACTGATCGTGAACTCGCCCGCCGACGCGACGGGACTGCTGGGCCGCTGGGTCAACGAGGACGACTAGTTGAAATCCATCGCCCCCACCGACACCCTCGACGACCTCTCGGGCCTGCGCAAGGCGGCGATCCTGCTGCTGTCGCTGGACCGCAAGGCGTCCGCTCTGCTGCTGGAGAAGCTGCAGCCCGTCGAGGTGGAAGACGTGGCCCGCGAGCTGGCCCACCTGGGCGAGGTGCCTAAAAAACTGCGCGACTCGGTCATCAAAGAGTTTTACGACCTGGCCGCGGCCAGCAGCTGGGCGGTCGAGGGCGGGGTGTTCGCGGCCCGCAAGATGCTGAGCGACTGCTTGAGCAAGGACCAGGCCGACGCGATCATGGACCGGGTCGGTCAGACCATCCGCCGCACGCCGTTCGCGTTCCTGGCCAAGGCCGACAGCGCGAACCTGCTCACGTTTATCCAGGACGAGCATCCGCAGACGATCGCTCTGATTGTGAGCCACCTTTCGTACACCAAGGCGGCCGAGGTGCTGGCGGGGCTGCCGTCGGGCAAGCAGATCGAGGTGGTCAAGCGGGTGGCCAACATGGACCAGACCAACCCCGAGGTGGTGGCCGAAGTCGAGCGCGGGCTGGAGTCGCGGCTGGCCAACATGCTGGGGCAGAGCTTCGAGTCGATCGGCGGGGTGACCAGCGTCGCGGAGGTGCTGAACCTGATCGACCGCACCACCGAGAAGGGCATCATGGACGGGCTGAACAACGACGACCCGGACCTGGTCGAGTCGATCCGCCGCCTGATGTTTGTGTTCGACGACGTGAACATGGTCGACGACAAAGGCATCCAGTCGGTGCTGAAAGAGGTCGAAAACGAGGAGCTGTCGCTGGCCCTCAAGACCGCCAGCGACGAGCTCAAAGAAAAGATTTTCAAGAACATGTCCACCCGCGCCGCGGAGATGATCCAGGAAGACATGCAGTTCATGGGCCCGGTCCGCGTGGCCGATGTGGAGGCCGCGCAGCAGCGGATCGTCGACATCGTGCGTCGGCTGGAAGACTCGGGCGAGATCATCATCAGCGGCCGCGGTGGTGACAAAGACCTGATCATCTGAACCACACGGGAAGCGCATGCCGCTCTTGAAACAAGAACGCGCGCTGCCGCAGCTGAAAGACGCGGTGGTGCTGGACCTGGGGGACCTGGCGGCGCAGGGCCGGCGGGTGATCGATGCCGCTCGCGAACGCGCGGGCGCGATCCTGGCCGAGGCCCGCCGCGAGGCCGCGGCCCTGACCGCGGCCGCCGCGGAGGCGGGCCGGGCCGAGGGGCACGCCGAGGGCCGGGCCGCCGGGCACGCCGAGGGCCGGGCCGCCGGCCACGCCGGGGCGACCGAGGCGGCCCGCGCCGCCGCCGATCCGTTGTGCGCGTCGTTGAAGCAGGTGCTCGACGACTGGGTGGCGCACCGCCAGGCCTTCGAAGACGCCGCGCAGACCGACGTGCTGCGGCTGGCGATCGCGTTGGGCGAGAAGGTGGTTCACCGGCAGGTGCGGGTCGACCCTTCGGTGGCCGCGGACCAGGTGTCGTCCGCCCTCCGCCGCGTGCTGGAGACCACCGATCTGCGGCTGCGTATCCACCCCGACGACCGACCGGTGCTCGCCGAGACGCTGCCCGATCTGCTGGCGGGGCTGGCCCACCTTCAGCACGTCGAACTGGTTGACGACCCCGGTGTCGGCCGCGGTGGCTGCGCGGTCGACCTGCCCGAGGGCGGGGGGGTGGACGCTTCGATCGGCGTTCAGCTGGAACGGATCGCTGCGGCGCTGATGCCGGGGGACGGGGAACGTGATCCGTCCGAACGTGATCCGTGATCCGATCAAGGCGTTCGGTTCCGACCGGATCACCGACAAGACCACGGATCAGATGCTGAACCGCCGGCACGCCCCTTGCGACAACCCTCACCATGACCGCGCTCACCCACGCCCTGGACACCCTGGACCGCTGCACCGCGCCGAAGGTGCGCGGCGTGGTCCGCCGGGTGCAGGGGCTGGCGGTGTCGGTGGGGTCGTTGCCGGCGCCGATCGGCGCTCAGGTGGTGGTGCACCTCGCCTCCGGCTCTACCCCCCGCTCGACGCCCGGCGAGGTCGTGGGCCTGGACGGACGCGATGCGGTGGTGATGCTGCTGGGCGACGCCCGCGGGGTGGGCCGCGGCGACCTCGTCGAGCTGGGCGACCGCGAGGCCCGCGCGGTGGTGGGCGGCGGGCTGATCGGCCGGGTGGTCGACGCGCTGGGGCGGCCGATCGACGGGAAGGGCCCGCTGAGCCGCGTCCGCACCCGCCCGCTCTCGAGCGCCCCGGTCGCGCCCATGGACCGACCGCTGATCGACCGGCCGCTGGCGACCGGCGTGCGCGCCCTTGACGCGCTGCTGCCGCTGGGGCGCGGCCAGCGGCTGGGCATCTTCGCCGCTCCGGGCGTGGGCAAGTCCACCCTGCTGGCGGCCTGCGCCAAGCACACCGCGGCCGACGTGTCGGTGATCGCGCTGGTGGGCGAACGCGGCCGCGAGATCAAGCACTTCGTCGAGAAGGCGCTGGGCCCCGAGGGCCTGGCCCGCAGCGTGGTGGTGGCGGCCACCGGCGACGAGCCCGCGCTGCTGCGGCTGCGGGCCGCGCGGGCGGCGACCGCGATCGCCGAGGACTTCCGCGACGCGGGCCGCGACGTGCTGCTGGTCATGGACTCGGTCACCCGCTTCGCCCAGGCCCAGCGCCAGGTGGGGCTGAGCGCCGGCGAACCGCCGACCACCCGCGGTTACCCGCCCAGCGTGTTCAGCTCGCTGGCCGACCTGCTGGAACGCAGCGGCCGCACATCGGCGGGCTCGATCACCGGGCTGTACTCGGTACTGGTCGAGGGCCAGGACATGGACGAACCGATCGCCGACGCCTGCCGCGGCATCCTGGACGGCCACGTGCTGCTGGACCGCAAGCTCGCCGAGCGCGGCCACTTCCCGGCGATCGACATCCCCGGCTCGATCAGCCGCGTGGCCGGCGACGTGACCGACGCGACCCACACCGCGTCGCGCCGCGAGGTCTCGCGCCTGATCGCCGCCTACCGCGAGGTGGAGGACCTGGTGCAGATCGGGGCCTACGCCCCGGGCTCCAGCCCCGACGCCGACCTGGCCATCGCGGCCAAGCCCGCCATCGACCGCCTGCTGCAGCAGTCCGGCGGCGAGACCGCCACCGATTTCGCGGGCGCCGCTGCCCAGCTCACCGCCCTGTGCCACCTGCTGCAGAAGACGCGTGACCAGATTGCCGCCGCGGTGCCACCCGCGGCCCGCTGACGCCGCCGCGGGTCACGCTCCCGCCGACCTCCCGCCGACCTCCCGCCGACCTCTCGTAGACCTCCCGCCGACCTCCCGTAGAGGCTCCGACCATGCCCGCCTTCCGATTCCGCTTCGAAACCCTGCTGGCCCACCGCCGACGCGAAGAAGAACGCTGCCAGCGCGCGCTGGCCACGCAGCTGCGCAAGCAGATGGTGATGCGCGGGCAGCTCAGCGGCCTGCAGTCGGACATCGACGACGCCCGCGCTCGGCTGGGCGACGCGCTGGTGGGGGCGGTGGACCTCACGGCGGTGGGGGGCTTCACGCGCTTCAGCGCCCAGACCACGGTCCGCGGCCGGCAGCTGGTCGAGCGCCTGGGTCAGCTGGAGCACCTGATCGGCGCCGCCCGGCGGACGCTGATGGACGCCGTGCGGCAGCGCAAGGCGCTGGAAACCCTGCGTGAGCGCGACCACCACGCGTGGACGCTCGATCGGCGCCGCGTCGAGCAGGCGCAGCTGGACGAGCAGGCGGCGTTGGCGTGGGCTCGCCAGTCGGCCCCGACCGCGGCGCACCAGTCGGCCCGCAGCGCCACGGAGGCGTCGGCATGAAGTCGCTGCTCTCCGCCTTCATCCTGCTGCTGCTCATCCACCTGATCGCCGGGGTCGGCTTCGTGGGCTGGCTCAAGGCCTCGGACCGGCTCGACGGCGACCGGGTGCAGCGCGTGGTCGAGGTGTTCCGACCCACGCGGGCCCAGGAAGCCGCGGCGCAGTCGGAGGCCCAGGCCGCCGAGGCCCAGGCCGCCGCCGCCCGCGACGAGCTGGCCCGACTGGATCGCGCGGGTCGCGGGCCCCAGACGCTTGCCGCGCAGCTGGCCGCCAACCGCAACGACGACCGCTTCGCACAGCTCCGGCTGGAACGCCTGAAGGACGAGACCGAGGCCATCCGCACCCGACTGGACCAGGACAAGGCCGCGATCACCCGCGACCTGGAAGACCTGCGCCGGCGCGAAGCCGAGTTCGCCGAGCGCGTCGCCCGCCGCAGCGCCGAGCTGCAGAGCGAAGACTTCAAGCGTGCGGTCGCCAGCCTGGAGCAGCTGCCGCCCAGGCAGGCCAAGGGTGTCATCGATGCCTACCTGGAGGCGGGCGACGAAGACCTCGCGGTGGACTACCTCGCCGCGATGCAGCTTCGCAAGTCCGCCGGGGTGCTCAAGGCGTTCAAGGCCGAAGAAGACCTGCCGCGCGCTGCGCGGCTCATCGACAAGCTCCGCACCCGCAGCGAGGCGGCCGCCCGCGCCGCCGCCGACCCACCGTCCCCCACGGAACCCACGCTTTGAACGCCGTTGATCTGCTGAGGCCGGCTCCCGCCGCCGACCGTGCAAACACTCCGCCCAAGGCGACGCCGCGCGCCGAGCGTGCCGAACGCCACCCGCGCGACGAGCCCCCGGGCTTCCGCGACGAGCTGGACCGAGCCGCCCGGCCCGCCGCCGAACGACCCGGCGCGGCGGAGGCACGCGCCCCCCGCCCATCGGATGCCGAAACCCAGACGCCTGACGACGCGGCCGGGGCGTCACGCGACCGCACGGCGTCGTCCGAGGCGCTTTCGACATCCGACGAAGCGGCATCCGCCGATTCGGGTAAAGCCTTGGCGACGGCCGAGACGGCCGAGACGGTCGCAACGGCCGCCGGCGCGTCGCCCGATGCGGACGCGCCCATCGATCCCCTGGTCGCCGAAGCCGAGGAACTGGTCGCCGCGCTGGCGGGCCTGGCCCAGACGCTGCGTGATGCCCAGCGGGTGCTCGCCGCCGCGCCCGACCCCGTGGCCACTGGCGTGGTGGCGCCCGCCGCCGCGGGCGTTCGGCGACCGGGTTCTGCCGCGATCAACGGCGCGGCGCTCTCCGCTGCTCCCGTCGCCGGCGACGCGGCGCCCGCGGGAACAACCGGCGTCAACACCGCCGCGTCCCCGGGTGGCGGGTTCGCCCCCTCGGGGCCTGCTCCGTTCTCCGGGCCGAACCCGGACGCCGCGGCCTTCGCGGCTCTCGCCCCCACCGACCCGCCCGCCGCCGCCGGCGCGTCCACGCCGGCCGATCCGGCCGCGGCAACCGCCCCCGTCGACACGTCGCCGCCCGCCGTGCCCGGCCCCCGCCCCGCGGTGGAGACCGGCGCCGCGGCGTCCGACGCTTCGACCGACCCGGCCGGGTCGGCGCGCCCCGCCGAGGGCGCCGCCCGCCCCGTCGGCGCGGCCGCCCCGGTCCCGACCCTCGGCCCTGCCGTCGACGCCCCCCCGGTCGACGCCGCCCCCCGGTCCGCCCCGCCGGCGGCCCCGCCCGGACCCGCGGCCGCCGCCCCCGGCGCGGCCGACCCCGACGCCGGGGCCGACGGCCTGAACGCCACGCGCCTCTCCCGCGCGCTCAACTCGGCGGTGAAGCAGAACGGCGGGGGGCTCACGCTTCGGCTCACCCCGCCCGAACTCGGCACCGTGCGGATCAACCTGCAGATGCAGGGGGGCAGCGTGTCGGCCAACTTTGTGGCCGAGAGCGAGGCCGGCGGCCGCCTGCTCACCCAGCAACTGGCCCAGCTGCGCACCGCTTTGGAGAACCAGGGCCTCACGGTCGAACGCCTGGGGGTGCAGACCAAGGGCTCGGCGTTCGCGGGCCACCAAGGACCGCAGAGCGACGGCCAGTCGTCGCGTCAGGACCCGTCGTCGGGTCAGGCCCGCCCGGGCACGCCCGACAGCGGCGACGGCCAGAGCCGCGGCCGCGAGCGCGGCGACGCCGAGGCCCAGGCCCGCCGCGAGGCGGCCGCCGCCCCGCGTGCCGCCGACGAGGGCGGCTTCCGCCGGCGCCTGTTCGGTGACGGCTGAACCGGACGCGGCTCCCGCGCCCGGCACGCGGGTTGCGGGAACTCAGCGCCGCGCCGCGGTGTACCGCGGGTCGGTCTTTCCGGTTTGCTTGTTTCTCTGCCCCCACCCCCACCCCCACCCCCACCCCGGCCCGTCCTCCCATGAGCACCCTCGCCAACCTCAATCCCGCACTCAACGCCCCGCTGCCCGGCCCCTCCACCGCGACCGCGACCGACGGCGGCAACCCTTACGCCGAGCTCAAGAGCACCGACTTCGTCAAAATCATGGTCGAAGAGCTATCGAACCAGGACCCCTTCGAGCCCAACGACTCGGCGGCGATCCTGGAGCAGCTCTCGAGTCTGCGCAGTATCGAGAGCGACCTCACGCTGCAGGACCAGCTCAAGAACCTCGTGCTGCAGAACTCCATCGGCCAGGCCGGCGCGCTGATCGGTCGTGACGTCCAGGGCCTGACCCCCGACAACGACCCGGTGAGCGGCGTTGTCACGTCGGTGCGGGTGGTGGACGGCAAGACCGAGGTGCAGCTGGACAGCGGCGCCCGCCTGCCGCTGGAACGCGTGACCGAGATTGCCCGGGTCGCGGCGCCGGCCGCCGCGGTGCCGGTGACGCCACCGCCCGCCGCGGTGGGCGTGACGGGGGGCGATGATCCGAACGACTCTGCCGGGCCAGATGATTCGGCCGACCCCGCAGATCCTGCGCTGCTCGCCACCACCGCGTCCTCCGACGACTCCAAAAACGATGCCTAGCGCCACCGATCTTTTGCGACTGCTTGAGCCGACGGTCCGCCCCGCGGGGCTGCCCACCGGCGGTGCCGTGGCTCCCACGGCCCCGTCCGCCTCCGGTCGCTTCGAGGCGATGCTCGCCGAGCGGGTGGCGTCGCCGCCCCCGGCCGACCCCTCCGAATCGCCCGTCGCCGCCGGCACGTCGCTTGCGATGAACTCGTTTGACGAAACAGACACGCCGGTCGACACGGCTGCGTCACCGCTGACCCACTTGTCCGGCATCGACCGCATCGAAAACCCCGCGCTGCGGACCCTGCTGGGGCAACGCGCCGCCTGACCTGCTCCCGTCCCGCTCCCGTCCACGCCTTCAGATCTGAAATCTGAAATCTCAAAATCTGAAATCAAAGGAAACTCATGGGTCTCACCACCAGCCTCTACACCGGCCTCACCGGCCTCGCCGCGGGCAGCCAGTCCATCAGCACGGCGGGCAACAACATCGCGAATGTGAACACCAACGCGTTCAAGAGCAGCCGGGTGAACTTTGAGACCCAGATCGCGCAGACCTCGCGCAGCGGCTCGGCCCCGGGCAGCCGCACCGGCGGCACCAACCCCAACCAGACCGGCCTGGGCACCCGGGTGGGTTCGATCACCAAGAACTTCTCCAACGGGGCCATCAGCCCCACGGGTGTGAACACCGACCTGGCCCTGGAGGGCGACGGCTTCTTTGTGGTCAACGACGCGGGTTCGCAGCGATTCACCCGCGACGGCAACTTCACGGTCGACCGCAACTTCAACCTTTCGACCAGCGGCGGCGCGCTCGTGCAGGGCTACGGGGTCGACGCGGACTTCAACGTGGTCGAGGGCGTGCTGGACAACGTCAAGATCCCGCTGGGCGTCACCACGCTCGCCAGCCCCACCACCCAGGTGAAGTTCGGCGGCAACCTGAACGCCGGCGGCGATGTGGCCACGCAGGGGTCGCTCACCACGTTCGAGACAGTCTTCAGCGACGCGGGCGCCACCACGCCGGCGACCGCCGCCACCGCGCTCGACTCGCTTTTCGACGCCGACGGGATCCAGACCTTCGCAACCGGCGACATCATCACCATCAGCGGCGCCCGCCGAGGCGGCGCCACGCTCCCGGATCACACCTTCGAGATCGGCGCAGCGGTCACCCCCGGGGAAGACCCCGCCGAGGCCTTCGGCACGACGCTGGGCGACTTCGCCACCTTTCTCGAAAATATTTACGGCATCGATACCGCCGCGCCGGTGAACCCCGCCGAGCCGCAGGCCGGCGTCACCGTGGTGGCGGGCCAGCTCTCGCTCCGCGGCAACAAAGGAGCAGGCAACGCGATCGACCTGCAGGGGGCCAACCTGATCGTGAACGAGGGTGCATCGCCCACCAGCCCGCTCGAAACCACCCGGGTCGAAGAGGCAGTCGGCGAGTCGACGCTGACGACCTTCGCCGCGTACGACTCGCTGGGCAACCCGCTGCAGATCAACCTCGTCACGGTGCTGGCGGGCAAGGACGAAAACGGCACGCAGTGGGAGTTCTTCGCCACCGCCGAAGACGACACCGACCTGGGCACGTTCCTGGGGCGCGGCTCGGCCGCCTTCGACCGCGAGGGGCAGTTCATCAGCATCGAGAACTCGGTGCTGAACCTGGACCGCACCGCCACCGGGGCGGCCAACCCCCTGAGCGTCGAGCTTGCCTTCACCGATCCCGACGGCGCCGTCACCGCGCTCACCGACGTGGGCAGCAGCCTGCGCAGCCTGTCGCAGGACGGCTACCCCATCGGCACCCTCGAAGACTTCGACTTCAGCGCTGACGGCACGCTCACCGGAACCTTCAGCAACGGCCTGCGCCGCGACCTGGGGCGCATTCCCGTGGCCACGTTCGCCAACAACAACGGGCTGATCGAGGTTGGGGGCTCGATGTTCCGGTCCGAAAACAACTCGGGCGACCCCAGCATCACCACCGCCGGGACCGCCGGGGCGGGCACCGTGGTGGCCCGGGCCCTGGAGCTCTCCAACGTGGAGCTGAGCGACGAGTTCGTCAACCTGATCACTGCCAGCACGGGGTTCAGCGCGGCGAGTCGGATCATCACGACCAGCGACGAGTTGATTCAGGAGCTGCTGAGCCTGGTGCGGTGACGTGGGTCGGGCATTCTGCCTGCCGTGTAAACGCGAATCGACGCCGCCCGCTCTTTCGTAGGGTGGGTCAAGGGCTGCCGGACCCACCGTGCCGCGGCGTGAACCCGCTCGCAACCCGACGCCGAAGGCCCCGCGATCTCGGTCAAGGGTGGGTCCGCCGAGCCTCGACCCACCCTATGCAAACCCCACACATGATCACCGTCACCCGCCTGAACGGAAAACCATTCGTCATCAACGCCGATCTGATCCGCACGGTGGAGTCGAACCCCGACACCACAATCACGCTCATCAACGGCGACCACTTCATCGTGAAAGAGTCGATGGCCGAGGTGATCGACCGCACAGTGGCCTATGGCCGCAGCCTGCGCAAGCTGATCCCGCCGAGCTGAGCAGCCAGCGTGTCTGAGTACCCCCGTTTGCGTCGTCGGCAGTCCGACACTTGCTGAGCCCCCGCGGCCCAGCCCCGACTCCCTCTCACGCCCATTCGCCGCCACGGCCGATAAGCACCAGACCTTTACGAAGCGCAACGCATGGACCTCGGCATACTCTTCGGCTTCCTCGGCACCTGGGCCCTCGTGGGCTGGGCGCTGTTCAGTGGGTCGGGCGGCAACATCGGCATGTACGTCGACATCCCGTCGGTGGTCATCGTGGTGGGCGCTTCGCTCACCATCGTGTTTTTCTGCTTCCCGGCGAGCAAAGTCAAGAACATCATCGGCGCCACCATGAAGGCCTTCTTCTGGAAGGGCGGCGACAACCAGCAGTTGATCGACGACATGGTCAGCTACGCCGAAATCGCCCGGCGTGACGGCATCCTGTCGCTCGAAGCGACCTGCCGCGAGATCGAGGACACCTTCGTGTCGATGGGCCTGCAGATGGCGGTTGACGGCACCGACCCCGAGCTGATCGAGCAGATCATGCTCAGCGAAATCGACGGCCTGGTGGACCGTCATGAGTCGAACAAGGGCATCTGGGAAGCCGTCAATAAATACGCCCCGGCCATGGGCATGATCGGCACGCTGGTCGGCCTGGTCGCGATGCTCGCGGACCTGAGCGACCCGAGTGCGATCGGCGCCGGCCTCGCCGTCGCGCTGCTCACCACGCTCTACGGGGCGATGGTGTCGAACATGCTCGCCGGCCCCGTATCCGACCGCCTGGCCAAACGATCGGCAGAAGAGGTGGTCTACAAGACGATCGTCACCAAGGGTGTCATGAGCATCCAGAGCGGCGACAACCCCCGCGTGGTCGAGCAGAAGCTCCGCACCTTCCTGCCGCCGTCGATGCGGAAGAGTGAGGACGAGGCGGCGTAGTGCGTGGGGGTCGGCGGGGCGTGAGAGCGCTTCCGGCGAGGTGTTAGGTGTCAGGTCCCAGGTGTCAGGCGCCACACCCGTTGCCGCTTGCGAACGCCACGCCGCGGCCCTGACCAACAAGCGATGTCGGCCGCTCCAGCCAACAGGGCGTCCCAGACCTAACCCCTAGGACCTAACACCTGACACCTCACACCTGCTCAGCCCCCTCTGCCTCCCGACACCCCCTCCAAGCCCGAAGCCCCGAGCGACCATGGCCGACAAGTGCAAATGCCCGCCCGCCGGGGCGCCCGAGTGGATGACGACCTACGGCGACATGATGACGCTGCTGCTGTGCTTCTTCGTGCTCATCGTGTCGTTCAGCGAAATGAAGAAAGACGAGGTGTCGGCCGCGATCATCTCGGAGATCAAAGAAGCGTTCGGCATCGAGTCCGGCGGCGGCCCGTTGCCGACCAACAGCGACCCCAGCCTGTCGCTGATGCAGGTGCTCGAGGCCGCCAAGATGCGTCAGTCCAAGGTGCCCAACCGCAGCAACACCAAAGACCCGGGCCAGGACGGCCGCGAGCCGCAGGTCACCAAGGTCCGGGAGGGCATGATGATCGCGGCGGGGGGGCGGATCGTGTTTGATCCCGGTTCAGACCGTCTCACCGACCAGTCCAAGGCACAGCTGGATCAGCTGGCCGAAGTCTTCCGCGGCTGGGAGAACGTGGTTGAGCTGCGTGGCCACGCCGCGTCGCTGGAGCTGCCGCCGGGCGGGGCCGGCGGCTTCGACGACCTCTGGGAGCTGAGTCACGCCCGGGCCAAGGCGGCGTTCGGCTACCTCACCGCAGAGCAGAAGATCGATCCCGCACGCTTCCGCCTGACCGCCAACGCGGACCGCGAGCCGCTGGACGCGCGGGCGGTGGACAGCGTCGACGCCGGCGTCAACCGCCGCGTCGAGGTGCTGGTAAGCGAGTCGCTCAAACAGGATTTCACGAAACCCGAGACCGGTGGCCGAAGTTAGAGGTGGATAACGCCTCGCGGACCCGTCGTGATGCGCGTTCGAGGACCGTAGAACCCACTCCGCCGGGTATGGGGTATGGGGTTCAGGTCCTGGCCGGACGCAAGCGTGGCCATGAGCCGCGGCCCGATCCCTCCGCTTGCGTCTGCCCAGGACCCACACCCCAAACCCCATACCCCCGCCCGCAGCGCTCTGAGACGCCGCGAACCCAGCCCAGCCCGCAGCACCAAAGAAAAAATGGCCGACGACACCCCCGAAGCCGAAGACGCCCCCAAGAAGGGCCTGCCGCTCGTGCCGATCATCGCCGTGGGCGCGGTGCTGCTGGTCGAGGCCGTGCTGATCGTCGCGCTGTTCATGTTCAGCGGCGGCCCGGACGCGGCGACCGCCAGCGCCGGCGAGCCCGATCCGCTGGCCGAGCGGCAGATGCCGGTCGAGATCATGGTGGCCAAGGGCAAGTTCCAGAACACGTCATCGGGCCGCAACCTGATGTACGACACCGAGATCTACATCGTCGTCAAGAAGAAGCACCAGGAGCGTGTCGAAGAACAGGTCGAGGCGATGAAGGCCTCGATCCAGCGTGACCTCACCACGATCTTCCGCCGGGCCAACCCCGCCCAGCTGCGGGAGCAGGAGCTTGCCACGCTGACCCGCCAGGTGCGGGCCTCACTCGACGCCCGGTTTGGTGACGCCCCGGAGGACCCCGATGCCGCCGCCGCCGAGCCGATGGACGACGACGAGGACGCCGGGCCCGAGCCGCTGATTCAGGAAGTGCTCATCGCCAAGTGCATGGAGTTCGCGAGCGACTTCTGAGGCGTGAACCCAGATACTTTTCCCATACGGCCTGATGGCCGTACTGAAACAGCCCACTTTGCGTTTTTAAGGCGAGGCCGAATTGCCCGACGAACCCACCGACGCCCCCGACCTCGAACCCGGTTCGCCCGCGGAAGCCGGCAACGCCGACGGCGACCTGGCCGACGACGACTTCGTCGCCCAGGCGCTGGCACAGGCGCAGATGGCCGTCGACGAAATCAGCGACGAGGTGACCGACATGGGCAGCTTCGAGCGCGACCACGGCATCGACCTGCTTGGCGACGTGGACCTGGAAGTCACCGTGCAGCTGGGCCGCGCCGAGATGCTGGTGGAGGACGTGCTGAAGCTCAGTGGCGGCAGTGTGGTCGAACTGGACAAGCTGGCCGGTGATCCCGTCGACGTGCTGGTGAACGGGCGGCTGGTCGCCCGCGGCGAGGTGCTGGTGCTTAACGACAACTTCTGCATCCGCGTCAGCGAGATCGTCGGCGACCTCGCCACCCAGGCCCTGCTGGCCGGACGCGAGCAGCCCGCGGCCCGCCCCAAAAACGCCGAGCCCGCCACGCCCGTTGAGGCCGCCAACTGACCCCCGACCGCGGGGCCCCCCCCCGGGCAGGACGCCCGGCGGGCCCCGCGTATCCGGCACACCCCGCGGCCAGGAGGGCCCGACGTGCGACCGACCGCCCGAATGATCCGCAACCTGCTCTGCGCCGCCGCCCTCGGGGCGTCGGCGTTGGGCGTGATCACGCCCGCGTCTGCGCAGGCGGCCGACCCGACGGCGCGGATTGCCGCCCACGCCGCTGCCGACGCCCCGACCGGTGACGCGCTGCCGCTGGGCCGTTCGTCCGGCGCACGCGGGATCGGGGGCGGTGCAGCCGCGGGCGAGCACACCGCCGCAACGACGGGCGGCGGCTACCTGCTTTCCACCGCCGGTGCGCTGGGCCTGGTCATCGGGCTGGTGCTCGCCGCCCGCTGGCTGATCGTGAAGTTCAGCGGCCGCCCCCTGGCCGCCCCCAGCACCGCGGTCGAGCTGCTGTCGCGCACCGCGGTGGCGCCCAAAAGCCACGTGCTCCTGCTGCGGGTGGGCCGACGCGTGCTCGTGGTCGGCGACGCCGGCGGCGCCCTTCGCCCGCTGGGCGAGATCGACGACGCCGACGAGGTGGCCGACCTGCTGGGCGCGGTGACCGCGTCGCGGCCGGGCAGCGTGACGCAGAGTTTTGGGGGGCTGCTGGACCGCTTCAACCGGGACCACGACGCGGCGGACCAACGCCGCACCGAGGGGGCCGACGACAGCGAGCAGCACGCCGGCGCCGCGCTCGACGCGCTCTCGGGGCTCAAAAGCCGCCTGAAAAACCTGGGGGGCGCATGAACGCGTTACGCCTTCTTTTTGTGACGCTGCTTCTCGCCGCGAGTCTGGCGACCGTGGTGGTGGCCGAGGCTCAGCCTCAGCCCGCGGCCGAAAGCACCACCTCCGAGACCGCGCCCGCGCTTGACCCCTTCAACCCCGTGTCGGTCCTGGAAAACGCCAGCCGCGCCCTCCCGGTCAACGGCGTGGCCGGCACCCCGACGTCGCCCGAGCGCGACGCCACCTCGGCCACCCAGCTCAGCGGCGCGCTGGCCATCGTCGCGCTGCTCACCGTGCTGTCGCTGGCTCCGGCGGTGCTCATCATGTGCACCAGCTTCACCCGCATCGTCGTGGTGCTGTCGCTGCTGCGCCAGGCCATCGGCACCCAGGCGCTGCCGCCGTCGCAGGTCATCGTCGGCCTGTCGCTGTTCCTCACGCTGCTGGTCATGTCGCCGGTCCTGGTCGAGATCAACGACCGCGCGCTGCAGCCGCTGCAGGCGGGAACGATTACCCAGGCCAAGGCCTGGGAAGAAGCCAAGGCCCCGCTCCGCGACTTCATGTTCGACCAGATCGACTACGCCGGGAACTGGGACAGCGTCTACATGATGATGGAGTACCGCGGCCAGGACACCAGCCAACCCGAGGAGCTGACCCGCGGTGACGTGGACCTCCTGACCCTGGTGCCCGCCTTTGTGCTCAGCGAGCTGAAGATCGCCTTCCTCATGGGCTTCCGCCTGTACCTGCCGTTCCTGGTCATCGACATGGTGGTCAGCAGCGTGCTGATCTCCATGGGCATGATGATGCTGCCGCCGGTGTTCATCAGCCTGCCGTTCAAGCTGCTGCTGTTTGTGCTGGTCGATGGCTGGCGGCTGGTGGCGGGGTCGCTTCTAAACAGTTTTGCGGTCTGACCGCAAAACACGACGCGTCCGCGTCGGCACGCGCCGCGTGCGGGAGGGCGAACCTTCCGGTGAGCCGAGCTTGAGAGAGCTGCGTGTCCCCTCCCGAGTCGCCGTCCCGCGCAGCTCAGCAGAAGCTTCGCCCTCCCGGTCGGACCTGCAGGCCCCGTCCGAATGAACGCCCCCCATGCACTTCGACGCCTCCATCCAGCTCGTCCGCGAAACGCTGACCCTGATGCTCTTCCTGGCCGCGCCCATCCTGCTGGCCGCGCTGGTGGTCGGCCTTGCCGTCAGCATCCTGCAGGCCGCCACGCAGATCCAGGAGCAAACCCTCAGCTTCGTGCCCAAAATCCTGGGCATGGGCATCGTCGCCATCCTGACCATGCCCTGGCTGTACGCCAAGGTGATGGATTTTGCGGAACGTTGTTTCGGGGGGTGGTGAAGAGACTGTGATCCGTGATCCGTGATCCGTGATCCGAAAAGACGTGCCTTAGGGGCTCGGATCACGGATCACGGATCACGGACCACTTCTAACCCCATGGAACTCCTCCTCCCCCACCTCGTCCCCTGGCTCCTGGTGCTCTTCCGCATCGCCGGCATTTTTCTGCTCGCGCCGATCCTGGGCAGCCAGGCCATCCCGATGGTGGTCAAGGCGATGCTGACGCTGTCGCTGGCCTGCTGCGTCTACCCCATGCTGCTGTCCACCGGGGGACTGGGCGCGGGGGGCGTGGCCGCCGTTATGGTGGGGGGGCTGGACCTGTGGACACTGATCCCGGTGCTGGTGGGCGAGATGCTTTTCGGCTGGGTGATCGGCTACTGCGCCTTGCTGCCGCTGGTGGGTCTGCAGGTCGGCGGCAGCGTGCTCGACCAGCAGATGGGCATCACCGCCGGCGGCGTGTTCAACCCCGACGCCGGCGCCGAGATGGGCGCCACCGCGCAGCTGCTCTACATCGCCGGGCTCGCGCTGTTTGTGTTGATGGGCGGCCACCACGCCGTGCTCGCCGTGCTGATCGGCAGCTTCGAGACGTTCCCCCTCGCCGGCTTCAGCACCGGCGCCCGCACGCTCGACCCCGCCTTCCTCGCCGACCTGGTGCTCGGCCTGCTGGGCGTGGTCTTCGACATGGCCATCCGCATCGCCGCGCCAATGCTGTGCATCGTGTTTTTGGAGAGCGTCGCCATGGGCTTCATCTCCCGCACCGTCCCGCAGATGAACATTTTGAGTGTCGGCTTCATCGTCCGCATCCTCGGCGGGATCGCCATGCTTGTGGTCGGCGTCGAGGCCGCGCTCCGCGTCTTCGGCGGCACGCAGCGAACAGTGCTGGAGGAGCTGACGCGGGTCTTTGGCGCGGGGTAGCGCTGCGAATGGCCTGCGCTGCAGGGTTCGCAGGAGCGCATTAATCTGATGATGTGATTGGCCACGCAAAACCGGGCGTTGAGAGCGCCCCGCAGGTTGAAAGGCAAACGCCGATCCGTCGCGTCGACGCCAAAGCAAAAAAAGCAGAAGTCAGGCAGCCGCATGAATCACCCCGCCGCCCCGAACCCCGTACCCCCAGCAGCAGCCCTGACCATCGTCCTTGACATCGACGACACCATCACCGCCCACGTGCCGTTCTTCGTCTTCTTATCTCAGGCCGCCGTGGCGGCTGGACACACGGTGCTGATCGTGACGTTCCGTGAAGACACGGCCTCCACCGAAGCCGATCTCAAGGGCTGGGGCATCCACTACACCCACCTCATCACCTCAACGCTGGAGGCCCACTTGGAGCACGGGGTCGACGAATGGAAGGCGGCCGTGTGTCGGGAGTACGGGGCCGACGTCATCTTCGACGACATGCCGCAGGTCCTCGAACACATGGACTTCGGGGTGACGCGATTTCTGGTGAACGGATAGGAGCGCCCGGGTATGGATGACGCTGAAACCCCGCGCCTTCCCTTCAAGGATCGTTGGCCGGGGTCGATGACTCCGCCTATCCCGCGTGCTAACGGATGAAGACTTGAAAAAACCCGCAACCGGGAAAGGATGATCCATGCACCTTGATTCCGACGCCCTCAACGAGCTTTGGCAGCCCCGGCTGGAAGCGCTGCAGGCGATCAGCGACCGCCACCCCACCGCCATCCGGGTCCACCGCGCCCTGACCTGGCTGGCCGAGGCCGAGGTGTCGCCGCTCGAAGACGTGCAGCTGATGCTGCGCTGGGTCAGCCTCAACGCGCTCTACGGGCAGTGGAACCGCACCGATGGAGTACCGGCGGGGGACCGCGCGAGCCTCACCGATTTCGTGTCGCGGGTCTGGGCCGCCGGCGCCGGAACGGAATCCGCGCGGCTGCCCCGGCTGATGGAAGACCACCGCGACCTGGTGCTGGAGATTCTCGACAACAACTGGCTCACCGGCTGGTTCTGGCGCGACCCGTCGGTCAGCCGAGCCGACAGCCGTACCCCCGACCGCCGCGGAGCGCCCATGCTCTACGCCGAGGGCAAGCACGAGATGCTCTTCGACCGGACGCTCGGCTACGTCTACTTCCTGCGCTGCCAATTGATCCACGGCGCCGCCACCGCCAACAGCGGCATGAACCGCGCCTCGGTCGAGGCCTGCAACAGGTTCCTCGCCGCGGCCCTGTCCGCCGTGCTGGAAGTCATCATCCGCCACGGATCCGACCTGGACTGGGGCCCGGCGTGCTACCCGCCGGTGGATGGGTAGTCGTGCCGCACGGCCGCTTCGTGCGGCGCAGTCTGCCGACCTCACTCGCGCTGGCTGAGCCGGTTGAGCAGGTCCTTCTCTTCCTGTCGGGTCATCTCCGGATCCTTCTCTTGGATGTATTCGACGCTAGCGAGGTCGTCTCCTCTTTTACGGTTCTGTCGGGGCTCTAAAGCCTCGACGAGGATGGCTTCGAGCGCCGGGATCAGCTTGGAGGATTCAAACGCTTCCGGAAGCGGGTGAAGCTTGCCGTCGTCGGTAACCGGCATGAGCCCGAACCAGGAGAACCGGTCCCACCGCGAGGCCAGGCGGTCTTGCGTGTGCTCAAACAGCCGGCGGCCCAGCGGTCGATCGGTGCTGCGGCCCACGTAGATCACCTCGCGGCCGTCGTACAGCAGGTACACCCCGAGTTGGCCGTAGAAATCGACCGGTTCCGAGACGGTCTTCTGTTTACCCAGCAGCTTCATGGTGTTGGCGAAGATTACGTTCTCGCGACGCCAGAACATGCCGAACGAGGTGACGATGTCGTACTGCTCTTCGTCTTCGTCTGAGCGCTCGACGGTCGGGGTCAGCTTCTCCCGGTGGACGGGAGGAGAGGGCGGAGGCGACCCGTCGCCCGCAGCCTTACCCGCTGTGTCCGGACCTGCCATCATGAACACGCCTCGGGCCACCCGACGGTACGGCGAACGCTCGCCTTCGTCTTTGATCGACTTGGCCATCAACGCGTTGACCGTGGCTGCCGGCGTGGCACCCAGCTTGGTGCGTAGTCCCTGCTCGATGATCTCCTGTGCGATGTCGTTGTAGTGCATCGGAGTAGGTGATGCGGACAGCACCTTCTCAACGGCGTCCTTCCAAGAGTTGTTCTGGGGCATGGCGGGTGGTCCGGGGTGCGGGGAGAGTATGAGCCGGGGTCTAGTTAACCGGCAGTGGGTTCGGAACGCAAGGTTGTTCCGGGCGGTCCTTAGGGTTGCCTCAGTGGGTTTCCCGACGGCCGATCCGAGCGGGTTTCCAGCGCCGGGCCCCACGATGACGAGCGACGTTGATCAACCTGTGCCGTTAGGAGAACTCTCGTTCGAGCCGATCGCGTTCGCGGCCCTTCTCGGCGATCAGGCTCCGCACGTCTCGACGGTTGAGTGGGGGCCGGGTGAAGATGCCGTAGCACGGCCGAACAGAGGATGGGGCCGCACCATTCGGCTCGCTGCAGATCACCGCCGCCCGGCTGGTCGGCATAAACCCGAAACCTCTGAGCATCTGCTGGCCCTCGGTGGTTGCCGCCTCGGCGACCAGAAGGATTTCGTCCGCAAGCTGGTTCTGCCAGCGCAGATACCGGATGCCGTGGTGAATCAGCGTCGCCTTGAAGTAGTCGGCAAAGAGCGCGTTGTTGCCGTTCGGCGAGCCGGTTGTCTTCAGGAGGTCGGCGACGTACCAGTGCTTGAAGGGAGCATCGGGCTCCGTCAGGATCATGTCCTCGGTGAGTTCGGATTCGGTCAGGGTTCCGTCGCACAGCGAGCGGAAGGCCTCTTCCTTTACAGGCCACATCGACAGGTACCCCCAGAGTTTCCCGCCGGGGCCATTTTCGTACGCCAGAAAGACCCCCTTGCGGTAGCGGTGCAGCCAGGGAAACGCGGTTTCCCTCGTCGGGTATGGCAGTTTTCGGCGGGTGGCGTAGTGTGTGTTGCCCAGTTCCCAACTGACGCTGCACTGATCGTCTGAGGGCTCGGTTTCGATACGCAGTAGGCGGCGTGGCCGGGCCTTGAGATAGATGGAGAACACTAGGCAGATCAGCCCGACGACGGCAAGCCCCACCAGCAACCAGAGTCGGCCGGGAAAGGGCGGGAGACTGACAGCCCCCACCACCGTCCCGACCAGGCCCAGCAGCCCGATGAACCAGCGCAGCGGGTGGTCGGGAGCGATTCTGTTTGATGCCATGGGAACTCGTTGATTTAGAAATAGACGCTGAGATTGCAGGACACGATGGAGTGCCCCCGTTTTATGTACCAGCCTCAACGAGAGTCGGGGTTAAAGGATCAAGGGTACGCGTCGTGCGGCCGTCCGTAGGGAGGGGCGCAGCCCCGACCGGAGGACGGCCGCACGACGCGGCG